>Ga0163152_10000333_pt1 | contig 84302 bp, 78 predicted proteins | sample OliLakLV19MP8IB2_FD_148635 | JGI IMG/M metagenome (GOLD analysis project Ga0163152, IMG submission 148635) | Freshwater microbial mat bacterial communities from Lake Vanda, McMurdo Dry Valleys, Antarctica - Oligotrophic Lake LV.19.MP8.IB-2 | ecosystem: Environmental > Aquatic > Freshwater >...
CGCTCACATTTGGTAACCCCCAGCAGGCGGCACGCCAGGTGGTTGAGTTTTCCGCCCAACACCCGATTGACGCCGTCGTTGCCGTGGACGACCAGGTGACGCTGGTCGGGGCGGCCATTTGCCAGGCGCTCTCGCTCCGGCACAATTCGCTGCCTGCGGTCCTCGCCGCGCGAAACAAACATGCCATGCGTGAGCTGCTCGATCGTGCCGGCGTTCCGCAGCCGAGATACAGACTCGCCTCGCTCGCCGACGATCTCGCCAGCTTGGCGGACCAGATCGACTATCCCTGCGTGATCAAGCCGCTCTCTCTGTCGGCCAGCCGCGGAGTCATTCGTGCCGATGACCAGCGCGAGTTTATGATCGCGGTCGAGCGACTGGCGGCCATTCTGCGGACGGAAAGCCATCCGCCATCCGCGGTCAGCGTTCAGGACTCAGGACTCGATACCGAGGACTCGGCAGCCGCGGATGGGTTTCTTGTCGAACATTTCCTGGCGGGGCCCGAAGTTGCTCTGGAAGGTCTTCTCAGTCGCGGGCGACTACGCGTGCTGGCCCTGTTCGACAAGCCCGACCCGCTGGATGGCCCGTTTTTTGAAGAGACCATCTACGTCACTCCGTCGCGCTTGCCGGCACTCGTCCAACACGAAGTCGCCCAGTGTGCCGAGCGGGCGTGCCGGGCGATTGGGCTGGCGGAAGGCCCGGTGCATGCCGAGCTGCGGTTCAGCACGAAAACCACTCACGACTTACCTCGCACCGCTCAGCAGTCCGGCGGCCCGTGCGTCATCGAAGTGAATGCCAGGTCGATCGGCGGCCTGTGCTCGCGCGTGCTGCGATTCGGCACCGGAATCTCCCTGGAAGAGTTGATCATCCGTCACGCAATCCATCCCACATTTTCCCCGCCGGCACGCGAAGGCCAAGCGGCGGGGGTGATGATGATCCCCATTCCTCGGGCGGGCGTGCTGCGCGAAGTCCGCGGACTGGCGGCAGCGCGGGACGTGGCCGGCATCGAAGAGGTGACGATCTCCACTTGCGTTGGACAAGAGCTGACTCCGCTGCCCGAGGGCGGGCTCTACCTGGGCTTCTTATTCGCGCGCGGCGAGTCACCCGAACAAGTCGTGCAAGCGCTGCGGACCGCCCATGTCCAGCTGGACTTCGTCATCGAACCGCCCAGTGTACCCGAACGCAACTCCGGCGAGGACTCAACACACAGAAACAAAGGTGAAAAGGTTTCCTGACACCTTTGTTCTCATCCGACACACCCGACATCCGACACACCCGAATGGAGAGACGTATCATGACGACTGTTGACACGAATACTGACGACACGAACACAGTTGCCGCAGCACAAACTCCGGCCCTCGTGGACACGCTGTCCAGAGTGGCGGAACCGGAAGGGGGTTGCTCGCACGACGACGTGGTGCCTGCGGCGGAAAGCTGTTGTCATGAGGCTCCGGCGGTCGCAGCGCCGCCCGCGCTAGACAGTACGAGTCGTGCGGCGGAGGTATCCACCGTCGATGATGCCGCGTTGACCGAGGCTCTACGCCAAGTGCTCGATCCCGACTTAATGATCAACATCATCGACCTGGGCCTCGTCTATTCGATCAACCACACGGACCGCACAGTCGAGATCTTGATGACGCTGACCAGCCCGGCCTGTCCCAACGGCCCACAGATCATGGGGAATGCCAAGAGACGCCTGGAGGAGCTCGCCGGTGTGGATACGGCCGAGATCAAGCTCACGATGGACCCGGCGTGGACCCAAGATCGAATGACCGACGAAGCACGCGATGAGTTGGGAATGTTTTGAGCACTTCTGAACTGCGGACGAGGATGGCCTACTTAACGAACATGCCCGGCGCGCTTTCGAGCCGGGCGACGAAAGGGGAGGGAGAAAACAGAGGCGTCAGGAGCCGATCGTGTGGAATGACTCCTCGGTTTTTGTGCCATTCGTTCCTGACACCTGGTATGCTCGCCCCTGGTGAACGGCGGGCGATTTCCGCGGATGCTGTGGACATGGCGATCGAGCGTTTTAGCGGCACTTGGTAGCTGGGAGGATTCTTCGCTTCTGAGGTCCACCTCACCCTATTGACGAGACTTGCCGTCGATGTGCGATGAAGAGGCCGCACGGATGCGGCGGATTGGGATCGACATGGTAGACGTGCGTTGCGGCGAGCGCATTCGCTAGGCGCTTCTTATGCCGCCGCCCGTGCCACTCGCCGCGAATCCAGCCGATCTTCGAGAGACTGCCTGCTGCTGCGAGCGATTCCAGGAGCACGTACTCGGCGCCTTCGCAGTCAAGTTTCAGCAGGTCGATTTCTGTGATGCCGAACTCGTGGATCGTGCCCCAGAGTTCCTCGGTCGTCATCGCGGGAACCAAGACGCCGAAGTCGCCGTACCGCGGGTCGAGGTCGTTCCAAAGCTCGACGACGTACTCGCCCACTCGGCTGTGCGAGACCGACGACGCGAGCAGGCACTTGCCTGGCTGGCTCGTGATGGCGGCGTTGATGCGCAGCAGTTGCGACTCAGGAATGTGCGCAGTGTTGCGCTCCAGCAGGGCAAAACTTTCAGGATGCGGCTCGACTGCGACGATCCACGCCTCGGGCCAGAATTCGTGGCACAGCACCGTGAAGCTGCCGACATGGGCGCCAACGTCGAGGATGGTGCGCACGTTGTGCTGCCGCAGATCGCGGATCTTGTACTCGTCCTGGAATACGGCGTTGCAGTGCTGGGCGCTGGCCGGCTCGACGTAGAAATCTCGGCCGAAGGCTTGGTAGCAGGCAGCGTGGTTCATCGTGACGGTCCTTCCAACGGCGAGGTGACGGGGACCAGCTCGACGGGCATACGCTCATGTTCCAGCCATCGGCCTCGCCAGACGCCGTCGGCGTCCTGCATGAGATGGCAGGTCGGCCGATCAAACCGGCTGATTGTGAGAATCTCCTGGCCTGCCTCGTGATTGATCGACCACCGGCGTTCGCATTCGTCGGCGCCGTCGCCCACGAGGCAGTTGGGGTCGAGCACGATCGCCCGCTGGTCATACCCCACACGGCGATAGATGAAGTGACCGCCAACGAGCGATTCGATCGTCCGCTGTTCAGCCGGCGTGGGAAATGGGTTGTTCCACATAACGCCGTCCCATTTCGATTTGAGTTCGGCCACCAAATCGAAGCAGAGCTGCTCGTTCCGGAGCGAATCGTTGAACCTGTTGCCGTCGAACTTCCACTTATCCTGGCAGCGGTGCTGGAACACGATCCGGCCGGCGTGGTCGAACTGGACGATCGTGTGGACGTCCCAGCCGGGGCCGGCGGTAGGCATCGCATAGTCGGTCCCCAGCTTCCGCCACGCCAGGTGAAAGCATTCCTTATCGCCGTAGACGTGCTTGAAAACGAAGTCGGAATGTTCGGCGTACCACAGCGACAATCGCAGCTTGTTGGCGCCGCGGCGCTTGTCGATGAGATACTGGCCCGACTCAAAGGCCCGCTCGCCGTCGGCGCCTTCGACCATGTGGTCAATGCCGAAGACTCGCCATACACCGGGCTTCAACGTCCAACAGGCGTAGTCGGGCCAGTAGATCGCGCCCGTCCGCAGGTATTCGGGCTCGTCGAACAGGTACGTGACGTCGCGGACCGGACCGTTGTCGGCGTCGAGGAACAGCACCTCGGCGAACGGCGCATGCAGCGCGGCATAGGGCTTCAGTTCCCAGCCGCAGAGGATTCGGCAGGGAAGCTCGCGTTCGAGCTTGCGGGCGTCGACGCATTCGACGCCAAGCGGCGCGAGCATTCGCTTCATGTAGGGGTCACATTCGTCGTCCCCCAAGTACCAGAGCTGAATGGGCAACTCGCAGCCATGATGGCGGATGAGATTCACGTTCACCCACACGCTGGGGAAGTACTTCAGGCCCCCGCCGGCGATGACGATGCCGCGCTCCTGCGGGTAGACGTCGCGGCTCGGCGGCAGCGTCTCGATATACCGTGCGACCAGCTGACGATGGGCCTCGATGGTGTTGTCCCAGGAGGCCCAGTCACCGGGCCAGGGACCTGGCGGCGACGAGTCAATGAGCCGGATCATCGCGTCGACCGACAGGTCGGGGCGGGCGGAATTACAGTCGGTCCAGTCGAGGACCTCGTCCTCAACGCTCAAATCTTGGAGCTGTAAACGCATTAGAAAATCCTTTCGGCAAGCCACTCGCGGTAGGCGGGAGGCACGAAGGGGACGTCGAGAATCTTGAAGAACGAGTCTTCGGTGGGCGTCGGGACGAGGCGACCATCGGGGTGGTAGAGGCCGATGAAGGGGCCAAACTTGGCGGAGATCTGATCGGCGTGGTCGCGGAAGTCGTAGATCAGATTCCGCGCGGCGGCGAGCGACCGACACTTCTGGTTGAGCTGCCGCGGGCCGGTGGCGAACAACAGCGTCGCGCCGTAAGTGTCAGGGGTGGCGACGAAGACGTGGGCCATTCTCGCTCGATCGCGGGGGCCAGATTGCGGGCCGTCGTAGAACGACCACGGCTCATTGGTGACGATGAGCAGGTCGAGGTCGCCCACTTCCGGTTTGCCGCGGCGGACGGAGCCGACGATCTCGGCGCGCAGCACGCGCGGATCGGCCTCCAGCTTCTGCATCGCGGCGATTGCTCGATCGAGGATGTCGTAGGGGTTCATCGTTAGAACTCCACCGCAAAAATTGCCGAGCTGCTCGAGCCGCCGCTGGAACTGCCGTCCCCGCCGTCCGAGGAACCGCCTCCGTCGCTGGAGCCACCGCCATCGCTCGACCCGCCGCCGTCACTGGAACCTCCATTGCCGCTGTCGCCGCTTGAGCCGTCTCCGCTGCCGCCGCTGGAACCGCCACTGCCGGAACCTCCACTCGACCCACCTCCGCCAGAGCCAGCGCCGCTCGACCCGTGCCCCTCGCCACTTGAGCCGCCGCCGCCACTCGAACCGGGACCGCTCGGTGGCTGGCCTGAGCCGGAACCGCTGCCCGAGCCCGGCGAGCTTGGCTGCGAAACGCCGCCGCTGCCGTCTGATCCACCGCTGCCGCCGCTGCCTGAACCGCCGCTGCCGGAAGGACTGCTCGCGCCGCTGCCGCTCGGTCCCGACGGAGCACCGCTTGAACCCGCGCCACTCGATCCGCCACTTGCCGAGCCGGCGTCGCCAGAGAGTCCATACGAATTGCCCGAGCTGCCGCTGTATCCCGAAGTGCCGCTCGATCCGCTGTAGCCGCTGGTGCCACTGGAGCCACTCGACCCCGAACTGCCTGACGACCCGCTGGAGCCGCTCGATCCTGATCCGCTGCCGCCACCGGGATCGCCGCCTCCTGATCCCGAACCGCTGGAGCCACTGCCTGGGTGAGAACCACTTGCGCCAGATCCCGAGACTGGGTTTGATCCGCCGGACTCTGAACCGCTCCCGCCAGAACTTCCCGAGCCGCTCATGCCGCTCGACCCGCTGGAGCCCGACGAGCCCGAGCTGCCAGACGATCCGCTCGACGATTCGTGCTGACAACACCCGAGGCCGTAGAGGGGCACTCCGCCCGCGTCCATGCCGAGGAATCGCATGAGGAACCGGCCGATGCGCGGGAACTCGCAGCGCGAAAAACCATACAGCGGTTCATCGCCGAGCATCCCGAGGAACCGCATGAGCGAACGGCCTGACTGCGACTCGTCAGGCGTCTGGCAACCGAACCCGTAGATCGGCAGCGAGCCGTCTGAGCCCAGGTACTTCGATAGGTAGCGTCGCGGTCCGTTCATCGGTTGATATCAATCGCCTTGCATTCAAAGAGGGTGACCCAGGCGCCGCCGGTGTAGCGCTGCACGAGGGCCGGGTAGAATCCGCCGCTGTCCGCGATATTGCTGGTGACGAAGACGTGCGCTTCGTAGTCGCCGTCGTCGAGGCGGATCACCGCCCACCGCAGGAAGCCGTCGCCCGGCTCGATCCACAGGATGCGCGCCGAGCCGTGCGGGACGTTGCGCAACAGAAACGTGGTGCTCGACAGGATTTCCGCGTGATCGTAGAGCACCCCAGGGCTCACGAGCATTCGCACGGGCACGACGCCGGCGACGGCTGCCACGCCGATTTTGCCGACGGGGATGGGCTCCAGCAGCACGCCGAACCGGCCTTCGTGGCCGTCGGCGGGAACGACGCCGTCGAATGTTGGCTGCCGCAGGAACTCTGCTTCGTTGTCGGCCGGCGCGATGATCGGTTGGCTCAGGCCCACGATCGCAAACCGCTCGCGATTGGAGCCGGTGACGTTGCGCACCTTGGCAAGCGTCGTCTGACGGGCGAACTGCTGCGCGTCGGCGCCGAGAGCTTGCTGCGAGCGCACCGAGCGAGCCGCGTCGATGAATGCGTTGTACGCCTCCGCCGGAATGCGGAGTTGTTCGCCCGACTGCACCTTCTTGAGGGGATCGCCCGCCATGCCTTACGCTCCGATCCCCAGCGCCGAAAAATCCCCGAGCGCGTAGACCTGCTCGACGTAGGCGGCGATCGGCTGTTTCACCAGCACGTTTTGATTCTCGGCGTCGGCATAGCGGACCCACAGGTACTCCCAGCCCTTCTTGTTGATGCCGGTGATGGGGCCGACCGCGAGGCCCGTCACGTTGGGACTGGCGGCGAAGCGGTAGGTGATCTCCCAATCCTCGGCGCCGCGCTTCGCGCCGCTCGCGCCCAGGAACAGCACCTCGCCGACGGCGAAGCCTTTGAAGGGGGCGTTGTTCACCTGACCCGTGAGATGGAACAGGGCCGACTTGTAGGCGCCGGTCACTGCCGCGTCAGAGAGATAGTGGGTCTCGGTGAAGTTGTAGACCGGGACCGTGACGTCGGCGCCCTCGACCGAATCGCCAGTGACGCCGATGGCACCTTGGCAATCGGGCGCCGTGCCGGAGGGCGCATGGCGGCTGACCGTCGAGAGCGACTGCGTGATGTGGGCGGTGACGCCGCCGGTATCGAAGGAGAACGACGACTCGCCAGTGTCTTTGGGTTCCTGCTTGCCGTAGCGAACCGAGACTTCCCAGACGCCGCCTCCCTCGTGATTGATGTGATAGGTCTGGAAGACGAGACCCACGTAGAGGGCGGGAATCGTCGCCTCGACCAGACTCCGCACAGCGACGTCGTCTTCGGTCCCCTCGACGACATAGATGAGGTCGACCGACGGGCTCTCGACCCCCTCGGTCGCCTCACGGCTGTCGTAGCGTTCTCGGATCGTGGCCACGCGCAGACTCCTTTAGGCAAAGACGAGTCCGCCGTGATTGGCCTCTTGGACGAGTTTCTTCGTGTTGGCGGCCACCTGCTCGGTCGCCTTGGCGGTGCGCTCCGAGAGGGAGTTGGCCCCGAGCCCGCGGGCCGCGAGCGGGTTGAACGAGCCCACCACATCAATTTTGCGGCGGGTTTCGCTCATCAGCGCGTCGAGTCCGTCGGCCGTTGGCAGCTCCGCAGTGGGTTTCTTTAGGCGTCCCGGCGCTGCGGCATCGGCTGCGGCCCGTTTGTCGGCTGCGCCCTTGAGGGCGTCCTGCCACTCGCCGCGGGCCTTGGCCAGCTCGTCTTCCGACGCCTTGAGCGCCGCTTGATGTTTGGCCTCGAGGGCGGCCTGTTCGCCAGCCTGCATATCGTCGAGGGCGCCCTGGGCGCCGACGCGATCGCGCTCGATGCGATCCCGCCCTTGCTTACGGGCTTGTTCCCGCTCGGCCAGCGCCGCGTCCCGCTTGGCGCCGATCGCTTCGTCTTGCTGGGCGACCTCGGCGTTGATGCGGGCAATCTCTTCGTCAGCATTGGTGTCGCTGAACAGCCCCTTGATGCGCGCCCACACCTTCTGGAAGAACCCTGCAAAATGGTTCCACCCCTTCTGCAAGAAGCCGATGAATCCGGTCCAGGCGTTTGACAACACGGTGATCGTTTCGAGCCACGCGACCTGAATGCCGGCCCAGGCGTCGGTCATCAGGCTCGCAATACCGAAGACCGCGCTCTGCCAGACGCCGACGAAGAATCCCTTAAAATCGAGCCACTTGGCTTCGAGAAAGTTGATGCCCCGTTGCCATTCCATCTTGAGCGTCAGCCAGACGATCTTGGCCGCCAGCGCCAAGTCGCCGGCGGCAAGCGCATCGCCGATTCCTTTCCAGGCGGCCAGCGCCGTGTCCTTCAGGGCGCCGAACTGGTCGCCCAACCACGATAAGGCGTCGCCGCCGGCGCCGGTCGCATAGATGATGTAGGCGGCGAGCGCGCCCAGTCCGCCAATCACGAGTCCGATGGGTGACAGTAATGACGCAAGAATGGTCCCGAGCGTGCCGATCACCGCGCCGGCCGTTGTGATCAGCGTGGCGATCCCGCCGAACGCGACGCCCAGTCCACTGATCGACGCGCCCAGCACGACGAGCGCTGCTCCACCCACGAGAATTGCCGCTCCGACCTTGAAGATCGTCGCGACGAGCCCTTTGTTCTGGGCAATCCAGTCGCTGGTGGTTTTTGCCGTCCGCATGATCACTTCGGCGATCTGCGTTAGCGCCGGCGCGACGGCCGAGCCGACGGTGAACGCGGTCCGCTTGAGGACCTTCCACAGGGCATCAAGCTTGTCGCCAAATGCCTCGGCCGCCTGGGCGTCTTCGGTGCTCATCGTGAGCCCCAGGTCACGGGCTTGCTGGCGAAGCTCGTCGATCCCCTTGGCGCCACCTTGCATGAGCGGCAACAGCCGGGTTCCCGACTTGCCGAAGATCTGCATCGCCGCCGCGGTGCGGAGCGCCGGGTTTTCGATCTGGCTGAGCCGATCAGCGATCAGGGAAAACTGTTCTTCCGGCGCGAGCCGGCTCAGGTCGGCCATCGACAGACCGAGTTGGCCCAGCGCGTCGTTGGCCTGCTGCGATCCTTCCGCCGCGGTCACCAGGAACTTCTGCATCTTCTTGAGCGAGCCTTCGAGCGTGTCCAGGTCGGCGCCCGATTGCTCGGCCGCGAAGCCCAGCTCAGACAACGCCTCGACCGAAACGCCCGTCCGCTGGCTCATGTCGACCAGATCACTGCCCATGTCGGCGAACACCTTGGCGGCGCCAATGAACGGCGTCACGAGTCCCGCGCCGAGGCCAGCGAGCTTCGTCCCGATCGATGTGATCCCGGCGCCAAACGCCTTCAACTTGGCGGACGCCGCATTGAGCCCCTTCACCAAGCGGTTGTCCTTGGCGTACAGCTCGATGTAGGCGGCGCCGGCACGGATGTTCGACGAACTGGGCACGCACTACGCTCCTGAATTACTGTCCTGGTTGTCGATCGACAAACACTTGCTTGAGCACACTGATTCCGACCTTAGTAATGGTGGGCTTCTCCCCCCGCCGATGCGGATGGAAATCCGCCGGCCGAAAGGCCCGGGTCTTCTTCGCATCGCGGTGGACGTTGGCCAGCATCGCCAGGAGCGCGGACGTGTGGTTCCACTGCTGGCGGCTGCGGGCTTCGGCCATCACGACGAGTTGGCGGAGGGTGAAGGCGCCGGGGTCGACGCCGACGACGCCCGCGAGCTCGTCCACGAACTGATCAATGCGCTCGCGCAGCTGTCCGGGTCCAACTCGTCGAGCATCGTCTCCGCATGGTCGAGCAGCTTCGTCCGGACCTGGCGGCCCGCCGCGATCACCCGCCGGAGCGCTGCTCGACTCCGCTCGTCGGGGAAAAAATCGACCAGCTCCTCCACCAGCGCCTCGGCCGCCGACGTGATGGCGTCGCCGCCCAGCGCCCGCCCAAAGTCCTCGTCGCTGATGTTCTTCGTGTCGGCGTCCTCCTTGCAAAGGACATACAACACGTCGGCCAGCCGCACAGGATCGGACACGAGCTTGCCCAGTTCCTGCATGCCGTCGTCAACCAGTTGGTAGAGGTCGACGCCCAGCGCGGCGCGAACGCGGCGGATCGTGGCGACGTTGACGGCCACATACCACGTGCGGCCCAGGTTGTCGGCGAAGGTGTGCATAGATGAAGCCTCCAGCGATGTCAGGCGTCGATGTCGATCGGACCGATGACCCATTCGGGCGGACTGGTCGAGTACGTTGGCTTGGCGGTGACGCTCACGGTGATTGCCTCTTCGAGCGCCTCGGAACGAGTGAAGGTGATGATGCGGCAGACGGCGCGCAGCCCTTGGGCGCCGGCGGCCCCGATGGGTCCGTCGGCTACCAGAAGTTCGATGGGCTGGCCCAGGAAGAAGGCGTCTTTGAAGGCCGTGAAGTTGCCGTCCTCGGTGTCCCAAACCATCTCGAACTCAATCGAGGCGTCCTTGAGCGTGCCGATTGTCGCGCGCCAACCGTCGTTGCCGCGTGTGGTGACGTCGGCCTCGCCCGTTTCGAGGTTGAGCGTCACATCGCGGACGTTGTCGACAACCGTCCAAAGCGAGCTGCCGATCGTGCCGGTATTGCGATACAGCTTGGCGTCGAGCCCGAGTCTTATGGCCATACGAGTACTCCTTCGTTATTCGACCGGCCCCACTCGCCATGCCGGCGGCGTAGCCCCGTAGGTTGGCTTGGCGGTGACGCTGACAGAGATTGCCTCTTCGAGCGCTTCGCTGCGGCTGAAGTTCATGATCCGGCACGAGGCTTCGAGTCCCTGCGATGCTTCGTCGATCCGGTCGCCGTCCATCACCAGCAGCTTGATCGTCGCGTTGTTCAGGAACGCGTCGCGGATCGCTGTAAAATCCTCATCGCCGGTGTCCCAGACCATCTCGAATTCAATGGAGGCGTCCTTGAGCGTTCCCACCGTCGCCCGCCAACCGGCATTGCCCCGCGTGGTGACGTCCGCTTCGCCCGTCTCCAGCGACAGTGTGAGGTCACGGACGTTGCCGACGTTCGTCCAGTCCTCGCCGTCGTGGCGATAAAGGCGTGCGTCGAGTCCCAGCCGAACGGCCATTGCGTGCGTTTCCTGTGTTACCGAACCGAGTTGGCCCAGAAGTCGGGCAAGCGTTCTTGGAGTTTTTCGAGAGCTGGTCCCATGTAGGGCCGCTTGGGAAAGTGCTCGCGCCGATAGCGACCGCCGAATTCGTGCGCCGAGCCGCTCTTGCCGACGGCGTCGCGCTCGGGACCGATGACGACGACCTGGCGCGGCTTGTCGACCGAGTAAGCGATTGCCCGACGGAGCTGGCCCCGTCGGCTGTGCGGCGGCGTGCCGACCGGCGACGCCTTCTTACGGGTGCGGATACTGCGGCGCGCCGCGAGCCGCAACGCGGCGCCGGCGTGCCCAAGGCTGCTGATGTTGGCCTGCTTGGCCTTCACCAGCACCTTCTGCTTGTCGAACTTCGTCTTGGCTTTCATCGCAATCATCGCCACACCTTGAACGTGAGCGTCAGGACGCTGGTGAACTGGCCGAGTTCGGTAAGATGCTCGGGCGCATAGACCGGCTCGTTCTTGACTTCGGTACACCGCGCCGCCGGAAAACTCGCGAGCGCCCCCGCACGAAAGTGGTCGGCGATCTCCTCCACGAGCGTCATCAGGCCATCCAGCGGCGGATTCGCCTGATCGACCTTCTGCTGTACGGCCAGATCAATCTGGTACTCAAACGTGTCGCGGGTCCGGTCGAGCGAACTGGAGGCGAGGCCGCGGGGGACCACCGAGACGTGGAGCGTGGCCATCTCGGCGACGTCGAACTTCGGCGCGTAGTGCCGCGCGGCAGAGACGGGCTGGCTGAAGGTATGACCGTTCAGTTCGGCGACGACCGAATCAGCGATGTCGATAATCGTGGCCATCAGCTCTTGGCCCCCCACTCCAGGAGCGTGCCGTCGGGGATCGCCGATTCGCCGCCCGCTGCGACGCCCACGAACTTGAGCCATCGCGCCGGGATGCGGGCCTTCCAGGTGCGCATGAAGCCCAACTCGATGACCGTCCCTGGGGCATAGACGAAGTACGTCTCGCCGTCGAAGCTCGCGTACACATTGACGCCACCGGCGACCGGCGAGCCGACGCCGATGGCCGTGTACGGCTCGATCCACAGCGGTTCAGCGAGCACGAGCGACGAGCCGATGCGGACCGTGCCGCTGGCGAACGCCGAAATGGATGCGCGATGTAGCATGCTGCTCTCGGGATCGAGGTTAGGCGTCGGATGGAGCCAGCAGGGCAAAGCCCCGCTGACCCCATCGGACGCCTACGCCTCGGTTCCAATCTGCTTGGTGTGAATGCGGTACATCTGGCGGTGTGGGTCAGCCCACCGCCACGGCGGTTCGTCACCCGGGGCGAGCACCTCGTACACGAGGGTTTGCGTCCCGACGTTCTCTCGAATCTTGTCGCCGCGCTGCGGCTGGGCCGGGTTCCCTCCCAACACCAAGTCCGCGGCGCGGATTAAGTAGTCGCGATCGGTCCATTCCATCTGCACGCCGCCGTTTCCGTTGTCGAGCTGCAGCAGCGTGCGGCCGATTGTCGCTCGAACAGTCACCTCCTCGGCGCCGCGTCGATACGTCACCTCGGTGGCCACATGTTCGTGGAGCTGATCCGTCAGCCATGCTTGTCCGTTTCGCAACAGGTCCTGCATGAGGGTTCATCCGGTTTCTCCCGCCGCCGGCCTACTGACTGAGCCGCACGCGCGCGGTCGCTTCCGACGGCGTCGACAACTTGACGGTCTTGCCGAGCTGCTTGTTACCCGAGGCGGTGGCGGTCACGACGTTGGCCGTATCGTCCCAGAACAGGATCGTGCCAACGGTGTAGACCGAGCCGCCAGTGCGGGCGAAATCAAACACGCCGGCGACGGCCAGCGATCCAAGCGCGCCGGCTTTGATCGCCGTCTTGGCGACGGCCACGAGATCCCCTTGGACGACCACGTCGCCCGCGGCGACGTCGGCCCCGGGCGTGTAATCGACTGACATTCCTTCTTGAACAAACGTGGCTTGCGGCATGACTTGTGTTCCTTGGGAGTGGATGGACCGTGGAAAGCGATGCGTGGCTTACGCTTCGCCCTTGCTCTTGACGCCGCCGCGCGGGTCCTGCAGCGCCACGCCGAAATCGTGGTAGCCCCGCATCTGCACGCCGAGCACGTTGAAATCGGCTTCGGCCGTCTCGATGGTGGGAGACTCCTGGCCGTTGAGGAACGCGACCTCGATCACCGGCAGATCGGACGGCTCGGCCAGCAAGTACCACGCCTTGGCCGAGTTGCCCGCGTAGACGGCGTTCGCCAAGTAACGGCTCACCTCGGCACGGAACTTCCCTTGGTGGGGGTTGGCGACGGGGAACTTTGTGTTGGCCGTCGTGTCCCGCATCTCGAGGGACTTGAAGAGTTGCGTGCCGGTCGCGGAGAGCGCGGTCGGCACGAGCAGGATCGCCGGCATGACGCCAATCGGCTTGCCGTCGGCGTCGACCTGGTCCATGAAGGCGACTTCCGCCTTCGTGAGCCCGTCGATGGCGAGCGCCGTGTCGGCCCCGACCAGATAGTTCTTCGCCCCCGCGGTGAAGAACGCGCTATTGGCCAGAAACGTCGTCCAGAACACGTCGTTGATCTTCAGTCCGGACCCGCGGCCCAGCTTGCGGGGCACCGTCGTGATTGCGCCCAGGTCGTCGTTGATGATGTCGCGACGGTCGATCGACAGCACCAACCCGTAGGTGTCAGCCTTGTTGGCGTACTGCTCGTTGCCGAGCGAGCCCTGCTTGAGTTCGCCGCCCGGCGCGACCAGCTCGTACTGATCCTTGCCGATCAGCCGGTAGCTGGTGACCGTCTTAAAATCGCTCACGTTGCGAACGGCGCAGATGTTCCGCCACGTCCGCTCGACGCTATAAAAACCCTCGAGGAGGAACTTGTTGGCGACGTTCGACAGGATGCCGCCAATGTCGATCGTCGAAAAACTCGCCTCGACGGAGCGGCCAAACGCGAATCGCAGCACGGCCCGGCTGTCGCGGAAGTTGCGGCCGGTGTAGCCATTGGCCCAGGCCGCTTCGAGCAGCAGTTCCTGCAGTCCGATGCCGCCGCGAAACCGCCGCGACGCGAGGTCGAGCGTCGGGCCGTCGTAGCTCGTCTCCGCGCTGGCGTGCCCGGCCGTCAGCAGACAGGCTGCTTCGAGAACGGCCGTGCTGACCGTGTTGTCGACGGCGTGGATGGCCGGGGCGGCGGGGCGCGCCTGCCGCAAGACCTCAAGCTCGGTTCGCTGCTCGTTCCACCCGTCGCGAATGGCCTGCGTTTCAATCTGTGGAGTTCGACCTGCGCACAGCCGCCGAACAGCGGCGATCCGGTCCAGTTCGGCGGCGGCTTCGGCGCGGATCGCCTCGATTGCCGCGCCGGCGACGTTCGCTGGGGCAGTGGTCGCAGACGCCGGCGGCGTTACGATCGTCTCGTCGTCGTGCACCTCGCCAGCGCCATTGGTCGCGTTTGCCGCGACGCTCGCGCTAGTCGCGCCGTCGGCGCCCAGATCGACAAAGCTGATTTCACCGAGCGTTGCCTTGCGGACGACGTTCAAGGGACCGGCATGCTGACTTCCGTTGACCATGACCTTCTGACCTTCCTTGACGAACTCGAACTCCTCGACGCTCGTTCCCACGGACGCTTGCCACGGGAAACCGTTCTTCGAACTAACGACGACTTCGCGGGCGGCGGAGGTGTCGCGTGACACGAGGCCGGTCGCCACGAGTTGCCCCTGGTCGACGCGGATCGCATCGGTGTGGCCGACGCCCGAGAGCGGATCGTGTCCAAACCGGATCGGCCGCGACTGCGAAGGGAAGTCGAGGCCCGCCAGGTCGAGGATCACCGGATATCGCCAGCCGGCGATTCGCATGGGGCCGCCTGTGTAGGCGACCATGCGAAACCGCGGCAGGCCTGGGCTGCTCTCGCCCGCCGCTTCGAGGTCGAAGACGGCGCTGGCGGTCAGCTGAAGCGGGGCGGGCAGGGAGCGCGCATCAGGCGGCGCGAGCGGGGACTTCGTCTTCATCGGTCGGCTCCGTGGAGGGAGTTGTTTCTTGGAGGCCCGTGGGTAGGCCGAGCTCGCTCATGAGCGCGAGCTCTTTCGAACGCTGGCGCAACTGTGCTTCCCAGTCCTGGCCGCGGCGGGCGTACTCGTCGGCCAGCGTGGTCGTATGATTGGCGAGCCGCGTCGCCTGCGCAGTGGCTTCCTTGGCCGGATCGACGTGCTCGTGCCCGTCCCAGAACCACTGATGGGGCCACTCGGCGATTGGGCCCAGGCCGGCCGGCAGCAGGCCGGCAATGAGCGCCGCCTCGTCAAACCAGGCGGCGAGAATCCGATCGAGGACGACGCACTCGACGTGCGCCTGCTCGACTCGTAGCGACTTGAAATACGTCTGATGGTCGAGCCGACCGGAGGCGTAGTTGTAGCCCGACGAATTCCCGGCGGCGACGTTGAAGGGCATGTTGAGACAGCGCGCGATCTCATTGAGAATCTCGTGCTTGAACTCGGCATACGTCGTCGCCGGCTGCTCGGCCTCGAGCTGGCTCATCTTCCAGCCGCCCGGCATCGTCAGCAGGGCGCGCTTCTCGAGTTCGATTGACTCGAAGGGTTCGGCAGAGTCGGCTTCGCCATTGGCCGGGGCGTCGGTGTAGAGAATGCCGGCGAAGTCGGCGGCCGTCTCAGCCGCGGCCAGGACAGCGAGCGTAAACCGCCGCAGCTGCGCAAACAGCGGCAGCGCCGGCATGATGTCGGGAATGCCACGGGCCTGACCGGGGCGATCCGATCGATACCAGTGAACGACGCTGGCGGCCGGCACGCGGTCAAACTCGCGTCCCAGCGAAGCATCGCCTGGATGACTACGGAGCACGTGGTACTCGATCGGGTTCCCGGCGCCGTCGAACACAATGCCGTCCACGGCGCGAGACGAACGGGCGTCTAACGAGGGCGTTGCAACTTGGTCCGCTTCGACCAGCCGAAGGTCCAGTTGGACGTCAGTCATCACGCGCGGATTGCTAATAAGAATTGCAAACGCCTCGCCGTCGGCGCCCCGCGCTATGCGCATGGTGCGGAGCTTTTCGGCCAGTCCGATTGACTTGGACCACCGTGCGAATTCCAGTTCAATCCGACGATTGGCCTCGCCGTCCGCTGTGAGCATCTGCAGCCGCGGGCCGGTGCCGATGACGTCGTTCGCCAGCGTGAGGATGATGCCCCGGGCATAGCTGTTGTTGGCGACCTCGTAGCGCGAGCGATTCCGTAGAATGCGGCGCACCTCGGGGCTGTTGGCCGCATTAGCCGATAACCCGTCGGCATTAGCCCAGTGGCGGCGATTGTCTTCGTTAGTTGCCGCCGCGTCATAACGGGCGCGGACGACGCGCAGGGGGCGAGGCGCACTAACGCGAGCCGGCTTGAAAGCGAACAGGTTGGCAAGCCGTGAGAACACGTGTTAGTCAGCCCCTGGGGGAACGAGTTTGTTGAAGCCGAGGCCACGGCGTTTCGACTTGGTAGCTCCCTTGGAAGCCAGGTACTTGTCGGCCTCAATCTGATCGGTGAGCTTGTGCTGCTCGACGCTGCCTGCATCGCCCGCGGCCTTGGACGGCCCCTGTGCGTTCTGGCGAATTGCGTCTTCAAGGTCGTCTGGCATCTGAGCGCCTCACATTGCAAGCGCTCCGCGCTCGCCTATTGGTAGACCTACCCGGTCCACCGATGGGATGACGGAAGAAAGCCAAGAGTGCGCGCCAGTCGTGCTACATCTGGCAATCGCGAGGCGAATCACCGGCAGGCGCGGCTTCGTAGGTCACAATTTTGCGACCGCAGTGGCGGCAGCACTTGCGCCGTCGGATGCGCAAATCGCGCAAGGGTTCCGTGTGCGTCGTGTAGAAGTGCCGGCAGCCGCACTGCGGACAACAGATTCCGAGCTGGGACCGAGGCGTCTTGGGGGACCTCATCGACGGCGGCTCCGTTGCACCTCGGCAAAACTCACCCGCTCACGTTTCATTGGTCCCGTAGCCGGCGTGCCCTGCAACACGGCGCCCTGGATCGACGCCGCCACCGACGCGCCCACCAGACAATCAAACCAGTGGTTGTCGCTTCGCTCGGGTCGCAGTTTCCACTCGTCGACGGATCGCCCGCGACCTTCGGTGCGCACTCGATACTCCGACGTCTGATGCTCGGCGAAGAGACGGTGGCGATCAGGCTTATCGCCAAATAGCGAAAGGCAGCCGCGGTCGCCCATGGGCACCGCGAGCCGCGAGTAGATGAATGTCTTCCAGTGGTTGGCGTCGTAGACGACGTGGCGCACAGCACGCTTCCCTTGGACGTTGGGGATGCGCCAGTTGTGGCCGACCCGATCTCCGGGCCGCCGCTTGTATTCGGAGAACGGCTGGCTCGACGCGCCAACGAACCGGCCGTGGCTCGGCATCACCACGCCCGGGTGAGCCGACTGGCGGCAGAATTGATAGATGACGTCGGTCGAGTTGCCCCAATTGGCGTCAATGAGACACCGTTCGATGCGGAGTTGGGCGCCGTCATCGCGGCGCCATTCCCGGTTGATGAGCGACGCCGTCAGTGTTTCCAATCCCGCGTAAATTGATCCTTCGAGACCAGTCGCCTTCGTCGCTGCGGCCAACGTGTGCCGCGCATCGCGGAGTGTGAAGTACGGACGCTGCTGGTCGGGAAACACGCCGTAGTCAAGGACGTAGCCAGTGAAATCGCTCTCCCAGCCTGCGACGACGTAGAACAGGAGCGCCTGCTGGACATCGATAAACGCAGTAACGTGGTCGACGCCGAGCGGCGTCGCGCCACGCTCAATACGATTGACCTTGCCAGCGATCACCTCGGCCGAGAGATCCTCGTCGTCGCCAGCATCGGCTGGCAGCGGCTCGTTCTGATACTCGGCGAAGAATGCCGCTTCGTCCTGCAGCTTGAGGTTCATCGCGTGCTGGATGGCGGACAACTCATCGTGGTTGAACCGTTCTGGCCAGGCGATCGCGGCGCCCTCGTCCATCTGCGCCCGGCGTTCGCGGTAGAACTCTGTCGCGGCGGCAATCCCCAGGCCGTTGCGCAGGTTCTCGGCCCGAATTTCGGCGTATCGTTGCCACAGCTTTTCGTCGGCGGGGAACGAGTACACCATCTTGGTCCGTTCGCCGTTCCATTCTGGGTGCTTATCCCGATCGAGAATATTGTCAGCCATGTCGCCGGGACGGATCACGGTGCAGGGCATGATGCCGCTGATCTTCTTTCCTGGCCCGCCTAGGCCAAGCACGGCGCCGGCGAGCACCGCCTCTCGCGTGGCACATTGCGTCAGCGACCGCGCGGACTCGTCCGTTTGCGGGTCGTCGAGTACAACTAGCGACGGACGCACGGTCTTGCCGTCGGCCCGCTTGTACTTCATACCGCGAATGCGACCAGTGATGCCGGCCACTTTGATGATCGCGCCGCTCGCAGGGCTACTGGGCATCGTCGGCAGAATGATCTCCTTGGCGGTCCAGCCGATGTGGGTTCGTTGCCCTTGGTAGAGTTGGCCACTACACCGATTGGCGATCCCGTCGAGGCTCTGGATCGGGTAGATCACCTCCGGATAGTCGGCCAGCAACTGGTCGTTGCCGTCGAGCTCCATCTTGATCGAATCGAGCATGTCCATCGCGTGCCCCTCGTCGCTGCCGATCAGGCAGACGAAATCGCGGTGACCGTTGAGCACAGCCCAGATGCAGGCGCACTCGCAGATCGTAGTCTTGCCGCTGCCGCGCGGCATCGCCATCGCGAAGAGTCCGCCGTGCAGCACGGCCTCCTCGATCTTGGCAATCACCTTCAAATGGTCGGGCGACCAAGCGAGGTGGAATGTCTGCGGGAAGTAGCACTCGCAGAAGTAACGAAAATCGGTCGACGACTTTGCCTTGCGGCCAGGATTCAGCACATCGGGCAGGTCGCCAATGTCGCGCCCAGCCGACGAGATGGCCGCGTTGCGAGCGCGGGCTCGTTCTTTGAGCGTTTCGTAGGGGTCGCCATCGTCCCGCGGCCGAGGCTCGTTTCGCACCTGGATCAACCACGCGACGTAGCGGAACAGGTCGACCGACTGTCCGTCGCCAATTCGGAAGCCGGCGCGAGTGCGGTGACGGTTCAACTGCCGTTCGCTGATTACCTCGCCCAGCGGCGTGGAGTTCAGCAGCCGAGCGAGTTGCGTCGGTCGCAGGCGTCGCGGGTCAATCGCCACGGGCAACCTCCCGCACCAGCCAGGCGGCGTAGTGGACGAGGTTCAGCGTGCCATCGGCGTTTGCCGGGGCGCCGAGTCCCAGGTCCTCGCGCAGCATCTCTTCGGTGACCGGTGAGCCACCGACTGCGGATAACAGCTTCGCCGCGTCGGGCAGCGCCATTGCCGTCGGGCTCAAACGCGGACGTTCCGGTTCGTTCTCATTCATGCCGTCGTCCTCCCGAACTTGCGTCACGCGCGTCAGCGATGTCACGGCCGGGGGTTGGGTCGTGCAAGTCGATGCGGACCAGCGCGGGCTGGCGCCAACGGCGTGACGCGGCGCTTCGTCGGATGACGCGGGTCTTTCCGAACGATGACGCGGCGGGCCGCCGAGTTCGCCGCAGCGTGACACAAATGACGCGCATGACGCGGGACTTCTGGCGTCCCCGCCACGGCCAAAACTGGGCGAAAGAATCTTCCAGATTCTCTTCGCAATCCGCTGGATGTCTTTTTGGACCCGAGGTAACTGTCGTGTCGTGCGATGGACGCATGCGCATTTCCACCAGCCCGGAGAAGAACGAATGAACTACCGCATCGAATTTGTTGACGACTTGATGACCGTCGCCGACGCGAACGGCGACGGTTTCGACGCCTTCGAGGTTGACCCCGAGCGCCCGTGGGATGCAGTTGAAGCGCTCGCGGAATGGGGCCGCGAGTATTCGCTCGACCCCTGCCAATCGCTGCGGGAGCTGAGGTCGCATCTTCGCGATTGCAGGTAAGCCGAAACGCGCCGACCCCGGCGCGTCGCGGCGGGTGGTTCTCGCCGCCTGATGATGGCAGCCATCCCATCCAATTCGATTACGAGGAGAAGTACCATGCCCACCAAGACCCAACCCGCGAAGCGCAAGACCGCGAACGCCAAGACGACCGCGGCCAAGAAGAAGGCTGACCGCGTCAGCGTGGCGGCGAAGACCGTCGCCAAGGCCGTCCCCCGCAGCACGAATAAGGCGAAGGCGGCGAAGGCGGCGAAAAAGGTCAGCGCGCTCGACGCCGCAGCCAAACTGCTGTCGGGCGCCAAGACGCCGATGACGACCAAGGAGATGGTCGACGCAATGGCGGCCAAGGGCCTCTGGAAGACGCCCGGCGGCAAGACGCCCGACCGCACGCTCTACTCGGCGATCGCTCGCGAGATTGCTGCGAAGGGGAAGGAATCGCGATTCAAGAAGGCCGACGGCGGCAAGTTCGCGCTGGCGGCCAAGTAGATGTTCGTGCGCGAACAAGCATCCGGCGCTTGCCGGCGAGAACGCCCGCGGAATACCATCCCCGGGCGTTTTCTCGTGGTGGGTCGCCTGACGGCCGCGACATTGGCCGCGTCGCGGGCCGGTTGAACCACAATCGCCTAACAACGCCAGTTCGTGGCCCGACGCGACACGCGGCCACGTCGGCGCCCACGGGCGACGGGCGAGATTCTGCCAAGTTCCCGCCTCGCCGCGCTTGATGTTTTCGGACCCGCATGGCTCCTGTGTGATCGTGGCGACGCATGCCGCGGCGCCGAACCCGGAGAACCAACCGTGAGCGAACCCAAAAAGACTGCCGAGCAGCGTCGAGACGAACTCGACGCTGCCTACGTCGAAGCCCACGCCTTCGTAATGCACTACCTCGATGAGATTCACGGCCGCATCCACGAGATGCCGGCTTCCGAGAGCGACGGACTCGACTGGGGCCACGTCGGCAGCATGAATAAGGTCAAGAGCGACTTGCGGGACATAGTCGCGTTCTTGGCCGGCCACGATGAAATTGGAGATTGAACAATGCGCACCTACCTTGTCGCCACCATCGCTCGCTACGTGCTCGTCGATGCTGAAAACGAAGATGCCGCCCGCGAGGTTGGAGCGCCAGCGCTCCACGAATTGTACGCCGACCTCCGCGCGAAGTTGGGACGCGACGTTCCCATCAACATCTGCACCGTCCGACCGGCGACAGACGACGAGATCAGCCTGCAGCGGTTCCACGACGAGTGCGTCGCCCGTGAGCGGGAAATCCAAGGTCAGTAATCTTTCTGGCATCGCCACTACTCCTTCACCCCGGCCATCGCCGGGGTCTTTTCGTTGGCGTCGATGCGTTCCGCTTTCCGCCCCGTGAACTTCTCCCAGCGCTGGACGATCACGTCGCAGTAGAGCGCATCGAGCTCCATCAGGTACGCCTTGCGCCCCGTTTGCTCGGCGGCGATCAGCGTCGAGCCGCTACCGCCGAACAGGTCGAGCACGTTCTGACCGGTGAGCGACGAGTACTGAATCGCCCGCACGGCGAGCTCCACCGGCTTCTCGGTCAGGTGAACCATCGACTGCGGATTCACCTTCTTGAGATGCCACAAGTCGGTGGCGTTGTTGGGGCCGTGGTACTTGTGGCCGGCGCCTTCCTTCCACCCATAGAAGCAGATTTCAAACGCTCCCATGAAATCCTTGCGGGTCAGCACCGGGTGCTGCTTGTCCCACACGATCCCCTGGCTGAAGTAGAAGCCCGACGCCTTCAGCGGTCCCGGATAGTTGCCCAGGTTGGCGTAGCCGCCCCAGATGTAAAACGACCCACCCGGCTTAAGCACCCGCGACGCGTTGCCGAACCACGCCAGCAACATCTCATCGAACGCCTCCGCGGTGACAAAGTCGTTCGCCAACGGCCGGTCCTTGGCCCGCATCTTCTTCTGCGTCGGCTTCGCCTTCTCCGGGTGCCGCTCGAGGTCGAACTTCTGGTGGTGCGTCTTCGGCGCGGCGAAGGAGCTGTTGCCTGCGGCGATCGCGTTGTTGCTACGAGGCTCGACCTTCACGTTGTACGGCGGGTCGGTGTTCACCAGGTGAATCACCTCGCCGTCGAGCAGTCGGTCGAGATCTTCAGGCTTCGACGAGTCGCCGCAGAGCAGACGATGGTTGCCCAGCACCCAGAGGTCGCCGGGCTGCGTCGTAGCCGCGTCGGGCGGCGCGGGGATATCGTCGGGATCGGTCAAACCGTCCTGAACCCCGGGGTCGAGCAGCTCGGCGAGCTCCTCGGCATCGAACCCCAAAATCGCCAGGTCGTAGTTGCATGCCTGGAGGTCGGCGAGCTCCAGCGGGAGCAGATCGTAGTTCCACTCTGCAAGGCTCGCCGTCTGGTTGTCCGCAATGCGGTACGCCTTGATCTGCTCGGGCGAGAGGTCCTTAGCCACGTGGACCGGAGCCTTCTCCAGGCCCAGCTTCTGCGCCGCCTTCCAGCGGGTATGGCCGCAAATAATGACGCCCTCGGCGTCAACGACGATCGGCTGGCGAAAGCCGAACTCGCGGATCGACGCCGCCACGGCATCCACCGCGTTATCGTTGAGCCGCGGGTTCTTGTCGTACTGTTTGATATCCGACACCGAGCGAAGTTCGATCTTCATGGCGACCACCTTGGGTAAACGGGTTGTACGAGAACAGCCAACAGAGAAAGACAAGGAACCAGGCGATGTTCCACATGAGGTCCTTAAGGCCTCGAGCACTGGGCGCGATGGCCTCGTTCCACCACTGGAGACCGCGTGATGATGGCGGCCGGGAATCCAAGTCGTGCGGCATACAAAACCTCCTCTGAAAAAAAACGGACAAGCAAAACAAACTGTGCCTAATACGGCGGCTGTTCCCGCGTGCGTCACCTTGCCCAGCTTTCGCGGGAGTACCTATTGGCCGCCGGGAAGTCGCCTCTTGGGTCTGCCACTCTGGCAGACGCGCCGTGGGCCACGGTGTGGCCGCGTGTCGCGGCCGCCGGGACGTCCGAACGAGGGAGCCAACGCGACGCACGCTCGCCAACGCGGGCCAACCGTGGCGAACACATCGCGAACGACGCGAAGCAGGCGAGGGGCTTGTTTCTTCTTTCCCCACCCCTCCCTCGCGTGCGCACGCACACGCGTACGCGCGGGCGCATGCGCGGATCTAGGTGAATGAAGAAAGAAGTAGTGTGAATACTTAGATTGGCGTGACGGTGGTGAAAGAAGAAAGAAGCGCCAGGCGCTGCAATTCTCGACGCAGAGAAAATTGTTCTTTCGCATCCTTCACCCCCAAACGCCGCTTCGTTGACCCTAACTTGCTTCACCGCTCTTTCTCCGATTCGTGGCTTTCTTCACCGCACTTGTCCGCGTCCGCCCTGCGCATGTTTCACCCGCTGCCCGCTACTTCACCGGCGAGTCGATAGTGCCGCTGCGGCCTACCGGCAGTAGATTGCAGCACGGTCTCGACGTCCCCCTGCTGCTCGAGCGTGGCGATCAGCTCTAGAAACGTCTTGGCGTCCAGCTTCATTCGCTTGAGCAGGACGCTGTGGGGGAGCTGACGCTGGGGCGCCTCGCCAAGCTTGCGGACGAGCTTCAGGCATTCAGCGTGAAACGGCGTCTCGGCCACATGCCCAGCGGCCATGAAGAGCATACGGCGGGTCTGGTGCGTCACGAAGCGGGACGCCCATTGAACCGCGTCGAGGTCGATGGTCGGCGAGACGTGGTTTTCGCTAATCGCGTACAACAGCGCCAGCTTGCGAGTCTGCTCGCTCGCGCGGCCCCAGACGGTGGCGCCCACGGCGTCATTGGTCGCTTCCGCACGGGCGTATTCCGCCTCGGCTTCCTCACGCGCGGCGACGAGGACGTCGCGCGCCGCAGCGGTGTGCGGGACGATGGCTGGGACCGGATGAACGTCCAGCAAATTCCCGCGTCCTGAGCCAGGCTGGTAATTGGCCCACCAAGCAGCAGTCTCCAGGATGCTCGGCGGCGGTTCTCGTAGAACGGGCTCCTGACCACTGCCGCGGCGTCCCGCCTCGACGATGATCATGCGGGCGAAGAGGCCGTTGGTGAGCATCCGCTCGCTGAGCGCTTCGTAATAATGGGTGGGAATGGCCGTGCCGAGGATGACCAGGCACGGCTGGTCGATGACGCCTGGCGACTGCTTGCTCGCCTTACGACGCATCGGAAAGACGCTGTTGGCGGCCGAGTACATCGTTAGCAGGGTGCCCATAATGGCTTCATGTCGCGCGTCCTTGGCCTTGTTGATCGACGTCAGCAGCCCGTCGATCTCGTCGGTCTGAAAGAGCATGCTGGGCGACTGAAAGAGCGCATCCTGCATGCCCTCGCCGCTAGCGAATCGCTCGCCGAGGCCATCCGTCAGGCCGACTTCATGGAGAATGCGCGTGTTCACCTTGCGCGGCCAGTCCTTGCCGGCGGCTGAGTGCGCCAGCCCGAGCAGATAGATGTTTGTGCGGTTATCGCCTGAGTCGCGGACCTTGCGGCCCGCCAGGAACGCCTGCAGCGCAACTGCTCCGCAGAACGCCAACGGCGCGTTCGGGTACGGCGCCGTCGCCAGGCAATGGTCCATCACCTCCGAGACGAAGCCCGGCACGCGAAACATCTCCGGTGGTAGCGGGCCAGGGTCGGGATAGTGGGGTTGCGAATCGGGCGGTGCATGGGCCGCGCCGTTGCAGACGAGGTGCGATAGGTCGACGTCGTCATCGGCGGAGACCTCGCCAAACCCCTCCGATCGCAGCGCCGCCGCGGCATTGCCGAAGTCGCCATTGTGCTCCAGCAGCGAGTAGACGCTGAAGGGGGCATAGGCTCGTTCCGACTCAAACGGCGCTGCATTAGATGAGAAGACGTAGAACGTTCGGTCGCGGAGGGTCGCGCTCCAGCCCTGCTCCTTGCCCGGGCGACGCCAATATTCGTTCTCGCCGGCGCGGACTAGCTGCCAGCCGTGACGCTGGAGGAGATCTCGGACGTCGCCACGGTCGTTAAAGTCGTCTCCTGGTCGACCGCTTGCCGACGAGAGCAGTCGAGGTCGCTCGGGCGGCGGCACAACTTCATTGAGCGCACAGGCCGCCTCGATGAGGATGCTCTGTTCGACCTGCGTGAGAATGGGCAGCGAGGCAAACGATCCCTGCTCGAGCTGGTATCCGGGCGAGGGTGCGCACAGAAAAAGTCCCCCTTCGCCGCGCGTTTCGATCAGCGTGAGCGTCACCTCGTAAAGATCGCCCACTTTGCGGGGAACGTAGCGTTTGCCAGCGACCCCCAGCGGGGCTACGCTCGGCGCCGCGATGATCCGCTGCGCCAGCTTGCGGTTGCCCGGCGGCGGCGTCTCGCACCGGTAGACGACATGCCGGCCGCCAGACTGCGATTGCTCGACCACAAGTCGATCGAGTAGCCCCGGGGCCTCGCCCACGACGAGCTCGCGCCACGCCTCAAACAGTTCGCCCTCGTGGTCGAAGTCGATCATCTCGAGGTTGCCCGACACGGCGCCGGTGAGGACGCAGTTCGGCGGATTGTCGGCGAACCAGGCGGCCACTTGCCGTTCGGTCGGCAGCCGCTGTTGGTACTGCTTCCAGCCGGCCAGCGCCGGACGCTTCTCGGCGAGGACCGCAGGCAGCACGCATAGCCCGGCACGAAGATATGAGGCGGCGACGTCAGGCATGGCTAGAAGGGAACCTCGTCGGGGTCGTACTCGCCAAATTCCCCAGCCGGCACGGGCGCCGGCTTGGGCCCGAGCTTGTAGTTGACGATGCGGTCGTACTTCTCGCCGACGACGGTCCGCACAGTGATCGCCTCGGTCGTCGCCAGTCCGCCAGCTTCGGCGGTCTCCACCGCCCGCTCCGCCGAATCGGGAACAGGATCGGGAGATCTGCGGCGCCACCACGCCTCCGCCTTCTGCCGGGCGTAGCCATCGTGCTCCACGCAGATGAACTCGCTCTGCCAGTGGCTCAGCCCCAGGCGGTAGGTGACGCGCAACGAACGGGGCGCCTCCGCCGGCGCTCCGCGCTTGGCGTGGACGCCGTAGGTGACGTCGTGGACTTCGTACTCCTCATCAGTGACCTGGCCGGTGAGGATGCCGACCGACGCCGCCTGGGGCTCATGCTTCTGGCGCTCGGGGGGCGGGAACTCGTAACCGCAGTCGGGGCACTTGGCGTAGCCGGCGGCGATCACCGACTGGCACTCGGGGCATTCCTTCACCGGCGCCTCGCCGCCGCCGGCGCCGGGAGCAGCAACGTTCAGGTCGTCGACCGGGCCGTGCCGCAGGACATTGCCGCCGAAGTCGAGTACGAGGCAGTTTTTCTTTTGCGGGTGGAGGCGAAAGCCGCGACCGACCATCTGGTAGTAGAGTCCCGGCGACATCGTCGGCCGGACCAGGGCGACGCAGTCGATGTGGGGGGCGTCGAATCCTGTCGTGAGGACATTCACGTTGCAAAGGTACTTCAGCTCGCCTTGGCGAAATCGGCCCAGGATTGCGTCGCGCTGCTTGGTCGGCGTCTCACCCGTTACGAACCCACATTCGAGGGCGTGCTTCTCGCGGAGAACTCGAACAATGTGCTCCCCGTGCTTCACGCCGCTGGCGAAGAGGAGGACGGCATGGCGATCGGCAGCGTAAGCGACCGTCTCGGCGCAGGCCGCCTCGACAAGCCGGTCGTCGTCCATGAGGTTCTCGATCTCGTCGGCGACAAATTCGCCGCCACGGACATGCAGCCCGGCGAAGTCGGCCTTATTGTTCCCGGCTTTGGTGATCAGCGGGCACAAATAGCCGTCGCGAATCAACTCGCGCACCCCGACTTCGTAGCAGACGTGATTGAGCACGCCGTCGGGCGTGCAGATGGCGCCCGACTTGAGGCGAAACGGCGTCGCCGTGAATCCGACTACTCGAACCGACGGATTGATCACCCGCGCATCGGTCAGGAACTGCCGGTACATGCCGTCCCCTTCCACCGGAATGAGATGGGCCTCGTCGACCATGACCAGATCGAAGGCGTCGAGCTCGCACGCGCGTCGATAGACGCTTTGAATCCCGGCGACGATGACCGCGTGCGCCGTATCGCGGCGCTTGAGGCCCGCCGAGTAAATCCCAAACTTTACTTCGGGGCAGACGGCACGGAGCTTGTCGGCAGTCTGCTCCAGTAGCTCCTTCACATGGGCCAGGATCAGCACTCGCCCGTTCCAGTGTCTAGCGGCGTCCTGGCAGATCGAGGCCATGATGGGCGTCTTGCCGCCCGCGGTGGGCACGACGGCGCACGGGTTGTCGTCCCGAGTTCGCAGGTGCTCGTAGACGGCCGCCTTCGCTTGTTCCTGATAAGGCCTGAGCGTGATCATTTAGGCTGACGCCTCCCGGATGCGCACGATGGTCTTGCCGCCGGCAATCGGCTCGCTCTTCTCGGTCGTCAGCCGCACAATCTGGCTGTCGTCGTGGTAGGCGCCGCCATGCTGCAGCGCATCGAGCAGGGCTTTTTGAATGTTGTCGATGTCCCGCCGGCGACGATCCGGCGGAGACGCGATCACCTCGACCAGCAAGGCGCCAGCCACCGGGCGAACGCCTTTCAAGGCGAGGATCGAGCAGACCTGCTGTCGAAATGCTCGACCCCCGCGGCTGATGAGCGTGCGGGTTCCGACGCGGCGCCAGTAGTGATTGACGCTCGGCGGATACGGCAGTTCCAGCTCGAGCATTACGAACGCTTCCAGGGCGCCGTGGCGCTGGCGGCGGGCGCCGTCGTGGTCATCGCCAGGGGAGCCTCCTTCTTGGCGTAGCCCTTGACCTCGTTGACGATCTCGCCGGTATCGGTGCGCTTTTTGCAGCGGACGTGAATCGCCACCGGCAGGTTGTGCAGTTCGACCGAGTCCTTCGGAGCCAAGACGCCTACCGCCCGACAGATGGCGGATAGGTCCGCACGTGCGATCTGCACCGCAGTCGCATTCGGGTGGTCGAGGTTCAGCCGGACCCACAACAGGCGGTTTTGATACTCGCCTTCGATGATCTGAAACGTGAGCTGCAGCAGGCTTCCGGTGCCCGCCTTGTTGGCCTTCATGAGGCTGTCGGTGATGACAGCGACGTACTTGCCGGCTGGGATGGGCTCGAAGTCCCCGGTGGGTTCAATCTGATTGGCGTCGAATCCAGATAGATCAGCCATTGGGCGTGGCTCCTTGCGTTTGAGGATTGGACATGGCCTGCATGAACGCCGCCCACGAGAGCGGCAACTCTTCCGTGATGCCGTAGCGGTTCTTGGCGACGCATGTCGGGCCGCCGACGCAGCGAAGGATCCGCTCGCCGCCGCCGGCTCCGATGGCGTGGGCGATCGTTCGCTTGCGATTAAATCCGGCGTCTTCCGATTGTGTGCGAATGCGGCGAGTCGCGAATAGGACGGCGTCGCACCATTCGCTCACTAGCGCCGAAGCATGCTTGTGGAGCCGAGGCGAGTAGCGGTCGTAGGGGCTGGACTCGGGGTCTTCAAATCGTTCGATCTTCGAATGGGCGATCAAGACCACGACCATTCCGCGAGCGTTGCGGAGCACATTGAGGTGATCGATGATCTCCCGCCAGAACGTCAGAGCGTGCGTGTAACCCTTCGAATACCCGCCGTCGACTTTTTCGATGGAGTTCACGCCGCATTCGAGGCAGAGCTTGTCCCACACGAGCCGTTCAAGCCAATCGAGCGAATCTACGACGACCGACTCGTAGTCATGTTCCTCACGGCGGAGTTCCAGCAGCGCCGCGACGACTTCATCGAACGTCGTCGACAACGGCAATCGCTCGCAGTCAATCTCGTCGAGTCCGTCTTCGGTTTGGAGGAAGATCGGCCGCGGGGCGCACGACCCAAACGTGCTCTTACCAATCCCTTCGACGCCATACAGCAGAATGCGGGGCGGGCGGGCCATCGGCCCGCGTTGGACCTGTGTCAACAAGCTCATGCGGCGGCCTCCTGGGGAAAGTGCTCGTGTTCCTCGATGCGCTCGACGACGAAAACGTCGGCGCCGAACTCGCGGCTCAAGAAGCCGGTAAACAGGCGGTTGAGATCGCGACCGACCGGCGTGCCTGCGTCGATAACGCAGGCACGCTTGGTTGGATCAAGATGATGGGCCGCATCGAGGCGCGTCTGGGCTTCGCCGTGCAAGCTTTCGGTCGCCATGAGCGACAACAGCAGCGACGCCTCCACCTCTTCCATGGGCACGCCGGACGTAAAGGCGTAGCGGTACAAGTCCTTCTTGCTCATGTCGTGTCCCTCGCGTCCGAAACCGGGTCTCTATCTGTTGACCTACCCGGTTCCGGCGCGAGATGACGGCGGCTACTTCAGATAGTCGCGCAGGCCGGCGGACTCAAATCGCCGGCGGATGCGCTTCATCCAGTCGTTGAGCGTCGTCCGCGGCACCCCCATCGCGCGGGCGATCTCCGGCATGGTCTGCGCCTTGCGAAGCTCCAGCAGAGTCTGCCAGCAGTCCGGCAGCGTCCCGATTACGTGGGCCAGATCGAGGGCGAGCTGGGCCCGATCTACGTCGCTGAGCCGCTGGCGGCCGAGGCGAGCGTCGAGTTCTTGCTCGCCAATCGTTTGTGCCAATTCCGTCGGGCCTTCATCCTTGATCGTCAGCGTCACGTTCAACGAGCAGATTCGCCGGTGGTCGCGTTTTTCGGCCTGCTTGTTCCGCAGGAGATTGGCAACGTGCCGCTCGACGACCGCCGTAAGGAATTTGTTGCGGTGCGCCTTGGCCGGATTGAATCGCGGCAGGCTTTGTAACACCCGCACGAACAGGTCCTGCTCCAGGTCCTTGCCGTCGTCCCGGGTGAAGCCAGCGCGTCCGATCAACTGCTTGACCTTGCGCCGAATGATGCCACGAGTAAAGCGATCGATTTTTTCACTAACTTCTTGGTTACCCACAGAAAAAACTCCTCGCCGGCGAGGAGCGGGTGGCGTGGGCCAACGTCGAATGGCAGGGTGATGCAGGCCTACGAAAAAGCGGAGGCGATGCGAGGGGCGCCATGATCGGCGTCGCCCACAATCGCCTCCGCTTTGCGGCCGGCAATAGTCAGGTGAACTAATGGAAACTACGATTTGTCGTGTCGAAGGGAGCCAACCCCAATGCTTAGGCGGCGCCCTCCGTGACCATCATGCGGAACGGCAACCCGTGCTTGAACTCCAGCACATCGATCACGCCGTTCTGCAGCTCGTCGAGGAACGTGAACAGCTCGACCAGTCGCTGCTTAAGCAGAAAGTCCGCGACGCCACGTTCGGTTCGGGGGCCGTTCTCTCCGCCGAACTTGTGTTCTCGGACGACCACGGGCCGAGGATCGAGAACGGGCTCGCCGTCAATGACGGTCAGGTTCTCGATACGCCCAAAGTTGGCGTCTTGCATCAACTCGAGCAGCCACACACGGGCTGGGGAGAGATGCCTCTTGAAGAGGTGTGGGGGATTGTTGCGCCCCCCGTCGGGCGCTGCTGCCGATGCAACCATCGAACTCCTCCTTCGTTTGAGAAAGGCTCACCACTCGGTGCGGCCAACGAAGGGAAGTCTTGCGAATGTTGCTGTATTAATCGGTGCGCAAAGGGTGCCTAAACAGTTGCGGAGTTTCTGATAAACGGTTGCGGAGTTTTTCCGAACGGGCATGGCCGGCGCTTGTCAACCAGCAACCGCCATTGCGACCTGTCTTGGTATCGATCAGGCGGCGTGTGTTCAGATCTGCCATTATGCTCTTAAGCGAGTTGGCGTCCGCCTTATTGCTGAAAGCTTTTATCGCGATCTCTTCGGTGGTGCGTCTCGCATCGGAATCGATGGCGCCCATTTCCAGCATGGCAATGAGGACCACTTGTGCCCGATCCCCAAGCGGTTCTTCGCTGTTTGTGAGTGGTGTCTCTGCTTCAGGTAGCGTCGGTCTGGGCCGACGGAGCGTTTCACTCGTCATGCGGTAGATGACGAGTGGCTGTTCGCGGCCGCGAAAAAGACGCCCGCAACTTGTACACGCAAACTCGTCCTCATCTTCAAACGCCTCGTGAAACTTAACGGCAGGCATTAGGTTCTGGCACTTCTCGCATTCGACCATTGCCTCAGATCTCAGCACCCCGCGCACCGCGAGCAACTCGAAAACCGACGCCACCTGGTTGGTATCACACCCAATGGCGCACGAGATATCCATAGCGCGGAGCGGGGCCGGCGCGAAGATGGTCGCGAGCTGCAAGTCGATTTGTTCGACAACGCCCCGTAGACCTTGATGGTCATTTGCTATGGCTTCGGATTCGGGAAAGTACATATCTAATCGTTTCCTCAGCGTTGGGGGTGGGGAAATTGACTCGGTTGTGGGAACCGACAACGATCACATGCACTTCATCTTCTAATGGATTGCCCTTGGTGTTTTTGCCGTTAGTTGGTAGCCAGTAGAAGTTACCGAGATGCCCCACGCTCTTGCTACGAACGGCGCCCATTGCGGCGTCGATCACGGCGTCGCCAAGAAGCGGATCGTCCGGCGAAGCGCTCTTGCCTTCGAATCGCCTTCCCTGGGTCGTCCGGTAATTGATGCTATGGGAGCGAGTTTCTCCGCGGCGGTCCTCTTCCAGCTCGTGTAGCTTCTTGATAGTGGCTCGCATTTCCACAAGCGAGAAACGGCTAGCGTCGAGCCACGGTGCAATGAGGTTGAAGAACTCTTCGGCAACCTTTGTATAGTCAAATCTGCGTGGTAACTGTGAGATCTGGAGTATCGCATTATTGGCAATCAGATCCCACTCAAATGCCACCAGGCTGCGCGTGACGCGGTGAACGTACGCGCGCAGCTCGATGTCGTCACCCGCTACGGTTGCATCCGATCTATCGTATTCTGGATTTCTCTCCCACCAATCACGCCTTTTGATGGCCGTGACACGGAGGCGGCGTTCGTTATGCAGAATCGACGAGATCTTCATCTTCTCCGGCAGAACAAGCGGAAGGCTGGCGTTTAGGTATTTTCCAACCCTGTGCTTTTTGAGGTGCGCTCCAAGCCAAATCGGCTTCCGCCAGTTGGTGATTGACGTCTTCGGCCCCGTATAGAGGCAGACATGCTGCTTTCCCCACGGGATTACTTCGTCTAGGAACTCCACGACCTGGGAAAGCAAGATGCTCTCGTCTACCAATGCCTCATCAAGACGCATCCGGATCTGATCCTTGGTGCCCGATTTCGACAATCGACAACGCTCTAGAAAAACGCCGATCTGCGTTTTCTTGAGCGACAGCAGATCCGTTAGAATCAGCTCCTGTTCATCGCTGGTAAAGGTGCCTGAGGCATGTGTACTACGAGTCGACTTTTTGGCCATTCTTTAGCCTCGCAATTGGGGCGTCCCTGTACGCTGAACAGTAAACGCCGAGTGTAAAAAAATACGCCGTTCACTCGAACAGCGACGGTTCCCTTTTCCGGAGCAAAAGCTTCATGTCTTCGAGTCGAATCCGCATCGCGTCGGGCGATACTTCAAAGGTCGCAGCGAGCGGACGAGCCGCGTCTTCGAATAGCATTCTTGTGATTGGGTCGTCCTTCGTCCCAGTTGGCGGTTGGTCGGAAGCTACGGCCAGATCGCCGAAATAGATTGCGTCCATGCTGCCGTGCCATTCGTGCCACGCGCGCTTGACCATCTCGCGAGGCATAAGCAGGCAAGAGGCGAATCGATTGGCCTGATATTCGATCTGTTCCGTGTCGCTTGAGCGGCAAATGTACTCGGGCCGCTCGACGTTATTTGGCAGCAGCTGCAACTGGTTAGCCTTCTGCTGGAACAAATGGCGATGTAATCGCCAATGTCCTGCCTCGTGGGCCAGCGTGAAATGGTATCGACCCAACATCGATGGATTGTCTTCGGGCACTAGTCCCAGATCGATGTCCACCTGTCGCTTGTTGACCCATAGGGCGCCCAACACGTCGCCTACGCCGAATTCCTCCTTCAAATCCTTATAGAAGACACTGAGCCGGAGATAATCGGCAACGATGTCGTCAATAGGAATTGGCGGCGCGGTGACCGCGACATGTTGCCGGCTGTATTCAGCCAAAAGTAGCGCAGCCTCGTCCTCGAACTCCTGGTCCTTCATGTACCGGAGTTTTGGTCCGGGCATGGCAATGCGTCTGGCCATAATTTGCTCCGCTAGTCTTTGCCTTCTTTCTTCATTCGCTCCGCATTATCTCGCAGCCTGCGGATTTGCTCGGGGGTCAGCCCGCGCATGACACGCAGCATTTCGGGGAATTCCGTCGGGCGTTCTTGGATAATCTTTGGCAAGTCTTCTGGCACGCGTCCGGCGAGGGCGATCCACTCGTCGGCGTTGGCCCCCAGCGCTTCGGCTATTCGCTTGACACGGTCGGCGGTCGGCGGGGCCACGTTGCCTTGTTCAACCTGCGACAAGTAGGTTGGGCTTACCTCGACCAGCGCCGCGAATTTGCGAAGACTGTATTTTCCCTCGCGCGCTTCGCGGAGTACCTGACCGAACGGTTTATCACGCTTCTTGGCCATTTTACATTTCGCCTCGAAACGCGCGGTCAAGGATCGACGGAAGCAACGCGGCGACTCCGGCATTTGCTTGTGATCGATACTTCGACACCGCCGCCATTCTCTGCTGTGATCTTGCCAAAGCCGTGACTAGTTGACGCTGGCGCTCAACGGGAACGTCTTCTGGAAATGGAATGTTCATTACGATAGGTTGAGAGATTTTTTTCATCGTTGGGCTTGTGCCCTTCGCGTTCCGCTCGATGAAATCCCGAACCAGCGGCGTCTGAAGCCAATGCCAAACGAAGGTTGTATCAGCCTCGCGAGGATCAACCTCAAGACGCATCATTAGATCAGGATAGACGCATGGCTTCGGTTCTCCTGCATATATCGCGGCGTGTCCGACAAGTAGGGGAGTGTTGCTGCGAGTGATCAACAAATCACCATCCTTCAGCCAATAGTGAGCGCCTGGATTTGTCGATTCAGAAGTGCGCTTGATTGCGGTGGGCGTGAAGTCGAAGCCCGTAACTGCTGACAATGTTAGTATTGAAGTGCCGCCATCCGCATTATCACATCGCGGCGACCACCCGTTTCGAGGTTTGGAGCGTAAGACACGAGACAACGAGCCTAGATTGCCAAAGCCCTCACTCATCACGCGGAGCGTCGCTTTTCTGAGCGCAGTGCTTTCAGCCGATGATTGACGCTGGAGGATTTCGCATTGGGCAATCTTAACGGCTAGGCGATCTAGTCTCGCCGCGATCCGTCGCTGTACTTCTGGAGCCGGCAACGGTATCAAAAGTTCGAGGAACTTCGGCGGATTCAGTGTGAGCTTCGAAAGTGCGGCGGAGCCCGTCGACATCTGTCTGGCCTGTTCCCAAAGCGGCGGATAACGGAAATACCAGCGAAGATAGTCTTTATCGACTCGAGCGGTGTTAAGTTCATATGTCGGGAACTTGTCCGAAACGAACATTCTGTCGAGTTCTGCTGGAACGATACCAAACGTTCCCTTCCAGGCAGGGCGATTGCACCAAAAGTCATGTTCCGCAGAGGACTTCGAGTCGATAGTCGTCGTTCCAGGCGGCGCAGAGTCGTTTGTTCTTCACGCCGACTTTTTCGGTTTTATTGTTCTTGAGCAGGCTTAACGACGAGCGGCGGAGTAGGCTGAGGTTGGCGTCGGCGTGTCCCTTGCGCACCCGGCACTGGTCTTCTTGAAACGTCACATCGAGTTGCCAGTGCAGAGAGTTTTCAATGCCCCAGTGCCCACGCACCGCGTCGGCGAATCTCTTACCGCTGGTGTAACGGCTGGTGATGTAATAACGCACGTCGTCGCTGGCGCGGCCGTCGTCATGCTCCGTCACCCGCACCGCCATCCCAATCGCCTTCAGGCCGGGCCACTCGTGGGAGAGCGGGAACTCCTCGGGCAGCTTCGCCAGATAGTAGTAGCGATCGTCCACGCGCCCGTGCCCCCTTTCATGCGTCTCGTGCTTGCGATGCGGCACGCCTTGAAGATCGTCTTCCAACTGCGCGCTAAAGAAGTCGCTGATCGCCTCGCAGAGTTTGGGCTGGTTGTCCTTCACGGCCAGCACGTAGTCGGCCTTCGCATCCACGATCTTTTGGGCGATCTCTTTCTGGCAGCCCATCGCATCGATGGTTACCAGACAGCCGGAAATCTCCAGGATTTCCAGCAGTTTCGGGATGGCGGTGATCTCGTTGCTCTTCGCGTCGACCACAACTTGCCCCAGGCTGACGTGGTTGGCCGTGGCCCAGGCACTGACCATGTGGATGGCCGACTTGCTGCTGGCCTTGTCGAAGCTGCGGCGCAAGGTCTTGCCGTCGATGGCCACCACCTGGCCGCCGGTGACTTCGTGCAACGCCGTGATCCAGCTCAGCAGACACTGCTCGAACTCGGCCGGCTTGATCGCCTGGAAGATCGCGTTGAATCGGTCGTGCGAAGGAATGCCCGCGCTCAAGTCGAGGAACTCCGCCAGCCAGGCCCGTTTGATCCTGGCCCACCGCGCGATGGCGACGAAATCGTCTGCCCCGCTGATCACCGCGCACAACGCGATCACCACGATGTTCACCAACGGATACGTTCCCTCGCGCCGCCGTGGGTCAGACAAAGTTGCGAAATGCTCTTCGATCCGCGCTACCGTGAGCCGCGCCATAGCCTCTCTCCTCGACAACTGCGGCGCACAACACGCGAGTCCTTCTCGCGACGATCAGCACCACGTTGCCGAAGTATGCCAGATTAGCTATTGTGGCGCAATCGCCCTGCCCTTCCAGGCGAACAACTTATTGTAAATCACATCATTCTCTCGAATGACGAAATGGCTTTTCTTCCGAATCTTCGTGGCTGTTTTCAACTCTCGGTGAAAGGGGCCCTGGCCATATAATCGCATACCTACCAGATTTGCGTCTTCGGCAGGCCCTAATTCGTAAGGGCGCCGATTCGGACGCACGATTTCTTCGAAGCGCACATTGGGAATGCCGTTCGTGCTCATCGGCCCGTCCCCACAAGTTCGGCTTTGATCTCTTCCATGATCTCGATGATCCGCCGCTCCTTGGCCAGAATGTCCTCGGCTAGTTGTTCCGGCGGTAGGTGCTCCAGCGCTGCGGTGCTGCTGGGATTCTTCACGTCGAGATTGCACGACAGCAGCGCGCCCGATGCGTCATACTTCAGCACATCTTCGACCGGTACGCGCCAGGCGTGATCGTACGCTTTGCGTCGCTTCAACTGAAACCACTTGATGCAGTCGGCGAATTCCTCGAACTGAAGCGGTTTAGTTTTGGAGTAATTCTTCCGGCCTTCGGGGAGCGGCAATTCGTAATACCAAATCGCCTTCGTCGGGCCAGTCCGGTCGAAGAACAGTAGGTTCGTAGGAATGGCAGTGTAGGGAGCGAATACGCCGTTCGGCAGCCGTATGATCGTGTGCAAATTGAAGTCCTTGAGCAGCTCTTCCTTGATGCGAGCGCAGACGCCGTCACCGAAGAGCGTGCCATTGGGAACGACCACGCCCGCGCGGCCGCCGCGCTCCGACGCGGCGCCGGGTTTCCGCAGCTTTCGCATGATGAGCTGTAAGAACAACAGCGCCGTTTCGGACGTCTGTTTGTCCGCCGGAAAATTGCCGCGAATGCCCGCTTCCTCCTCGCCGCCGAAAGGCGGGTTGGTGAGGATCACATCCACGCGATCCTTTTCGCCCAGCTCCGTGATCTTCACAGCTAGACTGTTGCCATACTCGATGGCCGGCGCGTCGAGTCCGTGCAGCAGCAAGTTCATTTGCGATAGCATGTAGGGCAGCGGCTTGGCCTCGCCCCCGCGGATGCTCTTTTCCTGAAGCACCTTGCGATCCTGGACCGTCTTGCCCTGCTTTTCCAGGTGGGCAAACGACTCGGCCAGGAACCCGCCCGTGCCGCAAGCGGGGTCGAGCAACACTTCGCCAAGCTGTGGATCGGTCACCGCCACCATGAACTGAATGACTGGACGCGGCGTGTAGAACTCGCCCGAGTCGCCCGCAGCGTCGCGCATTTCGCGGAGCATCGACTCGTAGAGTCGGGCTAACGTGTGGATTTCCTCAGACGAATCGAAGTGGATGCCGTCGACGAGGTTGATCACATCGCGCAGCAGGTAGCCCGAGAGCATCCGATTGGTTACGCCATCAAACACGGTAGCGATAACGTCCCGCCGACGATCACCGTTGGTCGATTGGAGGCCCCGCAGGTGAGCCAGGAGCCCGGCGCCACGCTTGCCATCCGGCCGAGTCGCTTCGTCCTGGTTGACGAACGCGATCAACTCGTCGCCCGTGATGCCTTGCTTATTCGCGGCCCAATCGCGCCACCGGTAAGGGGCCTCAACGGCCGGCTTGTACTTCTTGCCGCCGATGCCGGCGCGAGTCTCCTCGAGCGTCTCGCGATCATCGAGGAACTTGAGAAACATGATCCAGGTAAGCAAGGGGAGGCGATCCAGGTCGCCGTTGAGCCCCTTGTCCTTTCGCATGATGTCGCGTGCTGATTTGATCAGGCTTCCCAATTGCTGCGCCGTCGTCTTGGGTGGCAGGGTCTTTTTGGGCTTCTTTGGTTTCTTCTCAGCCGTCGTAGCTTTCTTCGCAGCCTTCTTGGCTTTCTTCTTGGCCATCGTGGTATTCAATCTTGGTCAGGGTGTATCGCATCGGTCGCGCTAGGCGGCCGCATACAAAAGGGTTTGAAGTTGGATGACAGCGCGTCGCAACTGCTCGACGCCGCCGAATCGCTCCGCGATCTCGATCACATTGCCGTGCTCGCTGATCGGCGGCACCTCCAGCACATCGGGGATCACGAACTGCGCCGTCCCGTGTTCGGTGTATTTGTCGAGCAGCTCGTCGAGAATCTGCCGGGCGTCGGGACCGAACTGGTCGAAGAAGTCGCGCCGGTCGGTCCGAAGCCGCTGAGCCCGTTCACGCCGCGTGCGCAGCGGGGCATTGAACGCCAAGTGGCAGAGCAGGTCCAACGGGTCGGCGTCGGGCTGATTGGCGGTTTCCGCCAGATGGTCGAAGTCGATGCCGCGATCTTCGAGGCGTTCAATAATTTCGCGGCGTTTTTCCGGATTGGCCCATTGGTCGCGGAGCTCGGCGGCGTTGCGGTAGAGCGTGCGAACCTTGTCGGCCGTGTAGTCGGTGAATTGCACGACGCGGAGCTGATTGCCGTCCGGGTCGAGCTCGTAGACGAGGTGGGCGGCGATCTCAACGAGGCCGCCGTCAAAGTAGAATTTGCGCCGCTGGCCGCCGCCGTAGTCGTCGTCGGGCGGCAGTTCTCCTCCGTCGTCCTCGGGCTCTTGCTCGGGCGTGACGACCGTCTCGCCGCCTGTTTCTTCGCCCTCTTCGTCGATGATGACCTCCGTCTCAATCGACGGATCGCCGTCGAAATCGGGGTCGGCGAACAGCCGCGTGGCCGAGCCGGTGTAATCGAGGATGCTGAAGAACAGCTTGCCGTAATCGTCGCGGACGCGAGTACCTCGGCCGATGATCTGCTTGAACTCGGTCATCGAGTTGATGATCCGCACCAGCACAATGTTCTGAACCGTCGGCGCATCGACGCCGGTTGTGAGCAACTGGGACGTAGTGAGGATGACCGGGGTGCGGCGCTCCAGGTCCTGGAAATTACTGAGGTGGCCACGGCCAATGTCACCCTCATCGGACGTAACGCGACAAACATAGTCGGGATTGTCGCGGACGAGGTCGGCGTTGAGGTTGTTGAGCGCCCGCCGCATTTCGTCGGCATGCTCCTGATCGACGCAGAACACGATGGTCTTGGCGAACCGGTCGGTTCGCTTCAGATAATCAGTTAGATGCCGCGCGACAGCCTCGGTTCGCGCCTTGAGTGAAACGATCCGCTCAAACTCGCTGGTGTGATACTCTTCGTCGGGAATCTGGCGGCCGAAACGATCCAGGTCGCCTTGGCTCGGTCGCCAACCCGCGGCGTCCCAGGTAGTAACTACGCGGTGGACGCGGTACGGAGCCAGGAAGCCGTCGTCGATTCCCCGACGCAGGCTGTATTGGTAGATCGGATCGCCGAAGTAGTTGTACGTGTCGGCGTTGTCCTGGCGGCGGGGCGTGGCTGTCATTCCAATCTGTAGTGCCGGCTCGTAGTAATTGAGAATGTCTCGCCAGTTGCTGTCGTCTCGCGCGCTGCCACGATGGCATTCATCGACGATGATCAGGTCGAAGAAATCCGGGGCGTACTCGCGATAAAGACCGGGTCGGTTCGCGTCTTGGGCGATGGATTGGTATGTGGCGAAATACATTTCGCGACTCTTGACCGCTTTGCCGCCGGAGATCTTCCAGCGGGCGTCGCCGAACGGCGCGAAGTCCTTGGCCATCGGGTCGTCGATGAGAATGTTGCGATCAGCCAGGTAGAGGATGCGCGGTCGCCGGTGCTCGCCAGTACGATTCCAACGCGAGGACCACAGCTTCCAGCAGATTTGGAATGCCACGACGGTTTTGCCCGTGCCCGTCGCCATTGTGAGGAGAATGCGAGGGTTGCCTTGCGCGACCGCCTGCACAATGCGGTTGATGGCGATCTCCTGGTAGTAGCGGGGCGACTTGCCGCTGAGGTGGTACGCGGGCGCCAGCAGGGGTTCCGCATCGCCCACACTGATCGACTGGTTCTTTGCGAGCCGTGCCCAAAGTTCAACGGGTGTCGGAAAGGCCTCCATCTCACGCTCAAGGCCGGTCGTGTAGTCGAACTCAATGATGCCGTGCCCGTTTGTGGCGTAGGCAAACTTCAGCCCCAGAATTTCGGCATAGTCCTTGGCCTGCTGGAGTCCTTCGCCAGAGGTGGCGTAAGTGGGCTTGGCCTCGACAACGCCGATGGGAAAGTCGGCACGGTAGCGCAGAATATAGTCCGCCCGCTTACCCGGCCGGCGCCGACCACGGCGCCCGGTCACGACGATCCGACCGTCCGTGAACGTCACCTGCTCGTTGATGCGATGCGGATCGTTCTCCCAGCCGGCGGCTTGGAGCCGGGGAACGACGTATTGACGGCAGGTGTCGGCTTCGTTGGGCATGCTTCCACCTGCAGACGGCCGCAATCGACGCTGACATCGATGCTCCGCGAGGTTGAACCCGTGAACTAAACACTGCACATTTTAGCCGGTTGTCGATGCCCCCACAAGCGGCCGCAATTTGGGCAATTATTGACTAACGCCCAGGGGCTGTTGCAGCGGTTAGATCCCGCCAGAACTTTCGCTGTTTACGCCAGTCCGGAACAATCGCGATCGGCTGGAGTTGGCGAAGATGGATCCGGTCGCGACCGTGTTCGGTCCGCGGCAAGAAGAGAATTGCCTCCTGGATATCGGGAGCCAGCATCAACAGATTCATGATCTGGGTGATGCGGGCACGGCTGACGTGGGCAAGGCGGGCGAGCTCGGCGTAGTCGGTCACGACGCCGGCGCGGATGTGCTCGTCGAAACGAATGGCAAGCGCCATCAAACGGGCGACGCGGGGGACGCGTCCGGGCTGCCGCTGCGTCGGGGCCGGCGCCTCCCCAGAATGGATCACTTTGCGGCTTCCTCGGCCACGTTGCCTGAAATGGATAGTCGATTCCACAGTGATTGACCGATTCATGCCGCGTCCTCTGTTTCGTGGCTGGCCAACTCGTCGGCCAGCGTTTTGATCCCGCTAGGATGGAAAGTGATTGAGACCTTGCCCGTGGCGCCGTCGTAGTCGACCCGCTCCACCAGAAGTTGCACCACGCGGACTTGCTCGCGGGGGGTGAGAGAATCCCAAACCGGGTCGAAGATGGCCATCGCCTGGGCGACTTCGCGTTGATCGACGATGTCGCGGCTCAGTGCAATGACCTGCTCGCGGACTTCGGTCGCTCGTCGTTCCGCGCCCCGAATCCGTTCCTGAAGGTCCGCGAGCCGAGCTGTCGCCGGCGTGTTGCCTTCGCCAGGCACGATTTGCTGAAGCAACTTGCGTATCTCGCCGCTCCAACGCGCGAGCTCGCGCTCCAGTCCGCGGCGTTCTGTCTCCAGCGCCGCCACTTGGGATTTTCCGTGGCTATGTGCTTGGGCGATTGTGTCGTGTAACAGCGTCGGATCGCGGCCGATGCACTTGATCTGCTCGACGACAAACCGTTCGATTTCGCCTGCTGGGATTGATTTCGAGGGGCAGGTGTGCCAGCCCCGTTTCTGCGCACCGGTACAAACGTAGTAGCGATAACGCGTCGTTTCATTCTTCGTCGAGTGGGTGGGGGACATGGCACAATCGCATGGCACGCACCGCAGAATACCCTTGAGCAGAGCGCCGAACTTATTCCGCACCGCCGCCCCGCCCGTGCGACCATTGCGTCTAAGGAGGAGTTGCGTCCGCTGCCAGATCTCCTCGCTCACGATGGCAGCGTGCTCGCCGTTGTGGGTCTCGTCCTTGTACTTGAGCTTTCCGACGTAGGTGACGTTGGTCAGCAGCTTGAACAAGCTGGCTTTGGTGAATGGCTTGCCGCCGCGCTCGGGCCCCTTGCGGGTCGTCCAACGCTTATTGACCCAGCCCCGATTGTCCAACTCCCTGATCGTTGTGATCATCGACTGGTGTTCAAGGTACAGCTCGTAGATCGTTCGAACGCGGGCAGCCTCGTCCTCGTTGACAATGAGTTTGGAACCTCGTGGATCGACGTCGTAGCCCAAGAGCGGCATGCCGCCAGACCATTTCCCCTTGCGACGGGCGGCCGCGATCTTGTCGCGCGTTCGCTCGGAGATGATCTCGCGTTCAAACTGGGCGAACGACAAGAGCACGTTGAGCATCAATCGTCCCATCGACGTGGACGTATTGATGAGTTGTGTCACGCTTACAAACGAGACTTGGCGCCGGTCGAATGTCTCGACCATCTTGGCAAAATCGAGAAGCGATCGGCTGAGCCGGTCGACCTTGTAGACGACGACGCTGTCGACCTTGCCTGCCTCAATGTCGGCCATAAGGCGTTTCAGCGCCGGGCGTTCCATATTGCCGCCAGAGAACCCGCCGTCGTCGTAACGGTCAGGAAGGCACTCCCAGCCTTCGTTCACCTGCGACTTGATGTAGTTCTCCCCCGACTCGCGTTGGGCGTCGAGTGAGTTGAATTCTTGCTCCAGACCCTCTTCGGTGGACTTGCGGGTATAGATGGCGCAGCGAACGGCGGTCGTCGCCGGCGCTGTCTTGCGGGCTTTGGTGCTCATTGGTTCTGCTCCTTACGAAGGCGGAAGAAGTAATACCCGTTGCAGTGCTGGCCGGTGATCGCCTTGGCAACGGCGCTGAGCGACTTGTAGACCTCGCCTTCGAACTCGAATCCCTGCGGTAAGACCTTGACCAGGACCGTTTGCCGCTTATACTCCCGGGCGATGATCGAGCCCGGCGGTGGCAATCGATCGTCTCCACTGGCCACCAGCGTCCCCGTCTTAGTACGCGCCGCGGGCGCGGGTGCCATAGGCTTGGCTCTGGGGGGCGACAGTCGCACGTCAGCGTCGTTGGCCAACTCGGACGCCCGCTGGCGGGCGCGTTCCGATAGATCGCCTTCGTCGAGCGATTGCAGTCGCCACAATATCCGCTTGACGAGCCAGGCTTTGTTGCCTGCGCGCGTCGCTTCGTCGAACACTTCGGCGTAGCGAGTCCGCAACTCACGGACGGTCATCCGCTGGAGCGCGGCGACCTCCTTTCCGACGTTTAGATTCATGCGTCTCTCCAAGTCTCGGGGTTCTCAGAAACCGTTAACCGTTGTGGACACTGAGCACGGTTTCGTCGGGAACCTCAAGGCATGAAGGGGCAGATTCCTGCGGATTTGCCGAAGCAAGATGATGGGCCGCGTCGGTCGCCGGCAGCGCCATCGCGGAGAGTCGCAGAACGCCGGCTGCCAGGATGCCCGCCACCTCGGAGCGACGCTCGTCAGGCGTCAGGAAAGAATCGTCGATCGGTCGCATGGGTCATCTCCTGGTGGAGTGGCCCACAGCGACCTTCGCTGGGCGACGGGCACGCTGTCTGGCGGATTGGAAGCGGCGTCGCGTGAAGCCGCTATTGGTTAACCTACCCGTCGCAATATCGAGATGACGAACCAGGGTGCGAAAGGAACCGGCCTGTTAACTCTGAGGGTACTGTTAATCAGAGATTCCGAGAGTTTTGGACCGAGATTTTAGGGTGCGATAGGAACCGTCGGGGTTCCTGTCGCACCCTGGTCGTGTGCCGTCGAAACAGAGAGCGCCGATCAGGGCGCGGGATCGTCGCACACCGTTGCGAATAGAGGCCAGAAACGAGAAACGCCCGGGGGCCGATCTCTCGGCGCCGGGCGTTAACTGGACGGTCTTCTACGGACGTAGAAAATCAGAAAGCTCCCCGGGTAGGACTCGAACCTACGACCCAGCGGTTAACAGCCGCTTGCTCTACCAACTGAGCTACCAGGGAATGTCCCCGACTTAACGGGAAACTTCTATAATATCGGACACAATTCCCAGGAACAAGAGCCGCTTTATCCAGAGAAAAGCACTGAGGAATTACAAAGATTCTACTATGTCTGTCGCAGGCAGTTGTTCGGGCTAAGGCGGACAATCCGAATAGTTGGGCAGAATCGTGAAATTCCTAACACGCCTGGGCAAGGTAAGCTAGGAATACGAGAGAATCCCAAGTAATCCTGATGTTGTCCCATCACATGGCAAAGATTATCTGGCAGTTCTTCAAGGGAGCCCACTGATGTCTGCCACACTTGGTACTAGGCAACCTGGACAGGCTGAGCTTGCACCTGGGCAGAACTCGCGTTCGGTGACGGCGGAAGAGCTGCGCCTGCAGCAAGCCCACGAGCGGACTGCCAATTGGCAGCGTTGGGGTTCCTACCTTTCCGAACGGCAATGGGGCACCGTCCGCGAAGATTATTCGGAGCATGGCGACGCCTGGGATTACTTCACGCACGATCAAGCCCGCAGCCGTGCCTATCGTTGGGGAGAAGACGGCCTGCTAGGAATTTGCGACCGCGAGTGCCGACTCTGTTTTGGGCTCGCGCTGTGGAATGGTCGTGATCCGATTCTGAAGGAGCGGCTGTTTGGTCTCACCGGGCCGGAAGGAAATCACGGCGAAGATGTTAAAGAGTGCTATTACTATCTCGACGCGACGCCGACTCATTCGTACATGAAGTCGCTCTATAAGTATTCACAGGCTGAGTTTCCATACCAGCGACTCGTGGAAGAGAATCGCCGTCGCGGCAAACAGGACTTGGAATTTGAACTCGGCGACACAAGTGTGTTTCATGAGAACCGCTATTTTGACGTGACCACCGAGTATGCCAAGGCTGGGCCGGACGACATTCTGATTCGCATCACGGTGGCCAATCGCGGTCCCGAGAAAGCGACTCTCCATTTACTACCGACGCTGTGGTTTCGGAACAATTGGTCCTGGGGCTGTACGCACGAAGGTTGTGAAGTAAAACCCCGCATTGAAGCGGATGGCCTGGGAGGAGTTGTCGCGCGACAGGCAACGCTCGGCAAGTTCCGCATGATGGCCGACAGGCTTCCGAACGGCACCGCGCCGGAGCTTCTGTTCACGGAGAACGAAACCAATACCGAGCGGATTTACGGTTTCGCCAATTCGTCGCCTTACACGAAGGATGCCTTCCACGATTATGTAATCCACGGCCAAGAACAGGCCGTGAATCCCCAGGGCCATGGCACAAAAGCGGCTTGGCACTATGTTTTGGAAGTGCCCGCAGGCGGAGAAACGACCATTCAACTACGGCTGGTCGCGGAGGAAGAATCAGCGGACAAGGGCTTCGGCGAGGAATTTGAGCAGACGTTTGCCCGCCGCATTGGCGAGGCGGATGAGTTTTATGCCGCGCGGATGGCCAGTCGTGAGCATCTGACGGAGGAAGAACGCCGGGTGGCTCGCCAAGCTTACGCGGGGCTGCTGTTCAGCAAGCAGTTTTACCATCTCGTGGTAAAAAACTGGCTCAGTGGCGACCCCGATCAACCGCTCCCCCCCGAGAGTCGCCACCAAGGTCGCAACCACGAGTGGCCCCATTTGTTTAATCGCGACATCATTTCGATGCCCGACAAATGGGAGTACCCCTGGTACGCGGCGTGGGACTTGGCATTTCACATGCTGCCGATGGCCCAAGTCGACGGTGAATTCGCAAAAGAGCAATTGCTGCTCTTTTTGCGAGAATGGTACATGCACCCCAACGGCCAGATTCCAGCTTATGAATTTGCCTTTGGCGATGTGAATCCTCCCGTTCACGCCTGGGCCTGTTGGCGGGTCTACAAAATGACGGGTGTCCGCGGCAATCGCGATCGCTTGTTTCTACGCCGAGCGTTTCACAAACTGCTGCTCAACTTCACTTGGTGGGTCAATCGCAAAGATCCGCAAGGCAAAAACTTGTTTGCCGGAGGATTTCTGGGGCTCGACAACATCGGCGTGTTCGACCGTTCCAAACCATTGCCAACGGGAGGGCACCTGGAACAAGCCGACGGCACGGCTTGGATGGCCTTTTACTGTTCCACGATGTTAGCGATGGCCTTGGAACTTGCCGCCGATGATCCGTCGTACGAGGACATCGCCTCGAAATTCTTTGAGCACTTTATCGCGATCACCGACGCCATGAACCACCTCGGCGGGTCGGGATTGTGGGATGAGCAAGACGGATTCTATTACGATGTGCTCAAGACGGACGATTGCACGTTGCCGCTCCGCATCCGTTCGATGGTTGGTCTGATTCCGCTGTTTGCCGTCGAAGTTCTGGAGAAAGATGTCATCGACCGACTGCCCGGTTTCAAAAAGCGGCTGAAATGGTTTCTGCAGCACCGCCACGATCTGGCGCAGCAGATTTCCTACTGCATCTCCGATGGAGAAGCAAAGCACGGCCACGACCACGAGCATTTGCTGTTGGCGGTCCCTTCCAAAGAGCGTTTGACGCGGGTGCTGCGCTACGTGCTCAACGAGTCCGAGTTTCTGGCACCTCATGGGATTCGGGCGCTCTCGCGCTATCATGAGAATCACCCCTATCAGCTTCGCGTGGGCGGGATGGAGCATCGCGTTGGTTATGTCCCCGGCGAATCGGACAGCGGCTTGTTCGGCGGCAACTCGAATTGGCGTGGGCCGATTTGGTTTCCCGTGAATTACTTGCTGATTGAATCGCTGCAGCGCTACCACTATTTTTACGGCGATTCGTTCACCGTCGAGTGCCCCACGGGTTCGGGCCAAATGATGAATCTCAAGCAGGTTGCCTGCGAACTCTCGTCGCGGCTGACGCGATTATTTCTCCCCGATGACTCAGGCGGTCGGCCCTGTCATGGCGAGGATCGCCGCTATGCCGACGATCCGCATTGGCGCGACCTGGTGCTGTTCCACGAATATTTTCATGGCGATTCAGGCCGGGGCGTGGGGGCAAGTCACCAAACCGGCTGGACGGCGCTGGTCATCAATTTGTTGCAAGATGTGGGAAAAGCGCGGGCTACTGTGTCATCGACTTGATCGTGTCAACCTCCTGCTGGGCGTAAGGCGTACCATCCGCGTGAAAAATGTCGTGATGCCACGGCGAGGGTTCGCCGCTGATCGGCTTCTCCCAAGTTGTCCAGGGATACTTGGTTTGGCTCTTGCCGTCGACTAGGCCCCAGCAATACGCGGCCACTTTTTCCTCCTTGAGAATCGGCAAAATCGCCTCGAAGGTGCTGCCATTACCGCGGGCCATGAATTCCGTACAGAACAAGGGTCGACCTAAGCCCTTGAGTTGCGCAATGCGACTCTTCATCGAATTCGGATCGCCATAGTCGTGAAAGGAAATCACGTCACTCTCGTCGAGTGCTGCTTTGTGGACCAGATTCAATTCGTTCGTTTGATCCCAGGCTGGCCCACGCCAAAGTCCCACGGTGAGAGGCTGCTCGGGATCAACTTGCCGAGCCCACGCGAACGAGAGTTTCACCAACTTTGCCGCCAACTCGTCTTTGTTCTGCAACTCTCGTGAACCGTAGCTTCCCGCATTGGGATTATCAGGCTCATTAAACACGTCCCACACCAAAACCCGCTTGTCGTTGCCGTACTTCTTGAGCAAGTCGGCAACATAGGGTTGCAACTCAGCGACGCGATTTTCATCTTCAAGGATTGCGCGCCCAGGGGATTGAACCCAACCGCTGTTGTGGACACCCGGCTTAGGTTCGCGTTGCAGCCCGGCTTTGGGATCGGGATCCCAGACGCCGTCAAAGATGACAAACATTGTGCGAATCTTGTGCTTATCGGCGATTGCCAAGTACTGATCGATGCGCTGAAAAAAACCGTCGCGATCCTCTTGCCAGCAGATGTCGTGCAGAAACACCCGCATCGTGTTGCAACCGATTGCAGCAGCCCAGCCGAGTTCCCGATCAATTGTTTCGGGATCGAACGTGTCGGCCTGCCACATTTCCAACTGGTTGATCGCCGTGCTCGGCAGGAAATTGCAACCCACTAGCCAAGGCAACTCGGCATACCACTCGGTTGCTTTCTCCTTGGTCCAACGCGGCTTGCCCGCCGCTTCTTGGCCGTTGGTGACATCAATAGAAATTACAAACGAGAGGGCGACAAACAGCAGTAGCGAGTTAGAATGTTTAAGCATGTTCTAAAAAATGAGAAGAGATTTGGCTTTCAAACTTGCCGAGAAGCACGGCATCGACTTATCAACAGTTTGCAGAAAATCCCATGCGCGGCAAGGGTGGCAGTTTGTCAGCGGATCATCTAGGGGCGAATTCCAATGAAATCGATAACCTGCGTTTTATTATTTCTCACCACCCTCACTGCCCATGCGGAAGAAGAGTCAAGTTGTCGCATTGAAAAATTACGGTGCGAGTATCTCACCAATCCAATCGGCATCGACGAAACCGTACCGAGACTCAGTTGGATTGTCTCCTCCACGGAGCGTAACCAGCGTCAATCGGCTTATCAGATTCTCGTGTCGAGTTCTGAAAAAAACCTAGAGAACAGCGAAGGAGATGTGTGGGATACCAGCAAGGTCGCGTCGGATGAAACGGTCGCGATTGAATATGCCGGTCGGGCGCTCGCCTCGGGTCAAGAAGTCTGGTGGAAGGTGCGGCTGTGGGATGGGGAAGGCAAGGCCTCGCCGTGGAGCGAGCCGGCAACTTGGGAAATGGCGTTGCTCGACAAGGGGGATTGGCATGGCCAGTGGATTGCTCGCAACGATTCGGTCGCTGAACAGCCACTGCCGCTCTTGCGGCGTGAATTCAAGTTAGCCAAACCGATCAAACGGGCGCGCGTGTATGTCACGGGTTTGGGCTACTACGAACTCTCGATCAATGGCCAACGCATCGGCGAGCGCTGCCTGGAACCTGGTTACACGCGTTACGACAAGCGTGTGTTGTATGCCACTCACGACGTGACCAAGAACCTTCAAGAAGGGGACAATGCACTGGGCATGATGCTCGGCAATGGCTGGTTCAATGTTCAAACCGTCGCCTCGTGGGATTTTGAAAAAGCACCTTGGCGTGCCTCGCCCCGCATGTTGTTGGAATTGAGGATTGAATTCGCTGACGGCACCACGGAGATCATTTCTTCGGATGACAAGTGGAAAACCGATGAGGGGCCCATTGTTTACAACACCATATATGGCGGCGAGACCTACGATGCGCGTCGCGAACAACCTGGTTGGGACAAACCTGGATTTGACGATGCTGCCTGGAACGCGGCAGAACTTGTCGATCCGCCAAAAGGAAAGTTGGTCGCTCAGGCGATGCACCCCATCACGATCGACCAAACCATCGAACCTGCATCAGTGACAGAAACACGGCCCGGGGTGTATGTGTTCGACACGGGCCAAAATCTGGCTGGCTGCGCGGAGCTAAAAATCTCAGGCCCTGCGGGGACCAAGATCACGATGAAATATGGCGAGCGTCTGAATCAGGACGGCACCGTCAATCAAGACCAGATTGCTGGTCACGTTTGGGGTAAAGGGAAAGATCAACAATTTCAAACCGATACCTATATTCTTAAGGGAGAGGGCGAAGAAAGTTGGCGGTCGCGATTCGTCTATCATGGCTTTCAATATGTCGAAGTCACCGGCGCGACCGAGCCGCTCACTCGTGACAATCTCAAGATTCACTTTATGCACTCCGCCGTGCCTGATGTGGGGCACTTTTCGTGCTCCAATCCGCTCTTAAACCAGATTTGGCGGAACGCGCGGTGGTCTTATCTCAGCAATCTCCACGGCATTCCGACCGATTGCCCGCACCGTGAAAAGAACGGCTGGATGGCGGACGCACACCTGGCTTGTGAGACGGCACTCTGGAACTACGATGCGGTGACGGTTTATGAAAAGTGGCTCAGCGATATGGCCGACGAGCAACTTGCCGACGGCAGATTGCCGGGGATCGTGCCGACGGGGGGTTGGGGATATGACTGGGGCAATGGTCCCGCCTGGGACAGCGCGTTTTTGATCATTCCCGATTATCTGCATCTGTACTACGGCGATTCCCGCTTGCGAACTCGACTCTACGATCAGCACCGCCGCTACGTGGATTACCTCACGAAAGAAGCCAAAACGGGCACGAATAGCATCGGCTTGGGCGACTATGTCCCCTACAAAACCACGACTCCCGAGATCGTCACTTCCACAAGCTACCACTTCCAAGATGCAAACATCGTGTCAGACACGGCGCGATTGCTAGGTCGCGCTGATGAAGCCAAACAATATGATGAGCTTGCGGAATTCATCAAAGCCGCTTTTAACCGCGAACTTTACAACGCCGAAACGCACCACTACTCGAACGGCAGTCAGACGTCGCAAAGTTGCGCCCTGTTTCAAGGGCTTGTTCCCTCAGATCAAACCGAGGGCGTCGTCGCTGCGCTCGTCGCCAACATTCATGCCGTGGATGATCACCTTGATACCGGCGTGCTTGGCTCGAAATACTTGCTGCATGCGCTCACCGAACATGGACAAGTCGATTTGGCCTACCGCATCGCGAGTCAGGAAACTCAGCCGAGTTGGGGCTGGTGGATCAAACGGGGAGCCACAACTTTGTGGGAAATGTGGACGGACGAAGGTTCGCACAATCACATCTTTATGGGTGACTGCGTCAATTGGTATGTGCGAACTTTGGTCGGAATCAATCCCGACCCAGCAAACCCTGGGTTCAAGCACATCATTATCAAACCGCATCCCGTTGCTGGTTTGACCTTTGCCGAAGCCAGCTACGATTCCATTCGCGGTCCGATCTTTTGCCGTTGGGAACGTGCAGCGGACCGGTTGCGATTACAACTCACGATTCCCGCCAACACGACCGCTACTCTGCTATTGCCCACCGACGATCCCGCTTCCCTCCGCGAGGGGGGAGAATCTCTCGATAACGTACTGGGTGCTGTGCTTAAGTCTGCCGAAAAAGGGCTCGCGGTAATCCATGTCGCTTCGGGCGCTTACGAATTCACGTCCCAACTCAAGGAATCACCCATCAAGTAAAATCATCCAAACCGAGTGCGAGAATCGTATAAGGTTTTGCAGAATTTGGATAAATCTGCAGGGACTGCCGGGATCATGTTACATAAGAACTGGATCGTCATCGCCCGTTGCGGGAAAAACATCGTGTATTGCGGCCTCGAAACTATTGACTGCGCAGTATGCGGAGAATAGTGTATTTACTGCGCGGCAAATTGTTTCTTAATTCGTTGTGATCCAATTGGCAGGAAATTCGACGGCAAACGCTGGATATTTCCTGTAGTCCGATTAAGATCACAGAACCCACCACATTACTGGCATCGTTCCAATCCCGCTTGGAATTCGGTCTGCCAGTGAGCATCAGCTTGGCACGATTCGCCAAGCTTTAAGAACCCTTCGCGTTGGATCGCGGCCGCGCAAGTTTCACGTTTCATTCCACGGAGCCACCCATGACCCCTGTGCGAGACATGCCTACCTTGGGCCTTGGTGATTTGCCACGTATCCTCAAGCGACACCCCAAAAAGTCGTTGCTGACTTTTTGTGGGTTGTTGGCGTTGTCTGTCGCTGTACTCATTCTGTTGCCGCGGAGCTACGAATCGGAGTCGCTGCTGTTCGTGCGCGTGGGCCGGGAAAGCGTGGCCTTGGATCCCACCGTGACAACCGGCCAGATCATCGCGCTCAACGAGTCGCGTGAGAGCGAATTGAATTCGATTTTGGAAGTGCTCAAGAGTCGCGCGCTCACGGAGCGCGTGGTGGATCGGCTCGGCCCGCAAGCCATCTTGTTGCCGCCAGCCGAGGAGGGTGTCGAGGCTCCGCCCAATCCATTGAAACAAGCGGTATCAACCGCGATCATTACGGTCGCTCAATGGCTTGAACCAACAGGCCCGATCAGCGAACGAGAAAAAGCGGTTCAGGCGCTGGGCAAGAATGTCGCCATCTACGCCAAGCAGAAGTCCAACATCATCTCGGTCAGCTACCAAGCACGATCCGCGCGGCAAGCCCAGCAGATTGTGTCGACGCTCGTTGATGAATATCTCGTGGAGCACCAGAAAATCCATGCAACGCCGGGTTCGTACAACTTCTTTGTCGATCAGGCGGAAATGTTTTCTGACAAAGTGCATGACGCGCAGCAACAGTTGACCGACACAAAGAATGACATGGGTCTGGCGTCGCTTGAAGGCAAGCGACAACTCATCGAAGATAAAATTAAAAAGATCACCACCGAGCAACTTACTGTGCAGTCCTCGGCTAGCGCGAGTTCGGCCAGAATCGCCAGCTTGGAAAAATTGATCACCGCACTACCTGCTCGCATCACGGCCCAAGAAGTGGATGGGATGCCGAACGTAGCCGGTGACAACATGCGGCAGCAACTTTACGCCTTAGAGATTCAGGAAAAGGAATTGCTCTCCAAGTACACCGCCGAGCATCCCCTGGTGATTGCCGCGCAACAGAAAGTCCGTGACGCCAAGCAGATCATGGACGGCCAGGACGATTCGCGGACTTACTCCACGACGGCCGTCAATCCCTCGGTCCAGAAGCTACAAGTCGAATTGCTCGTCGAGAAGGCATCAGCGGATTCCCTGGAGGCTCGCCTTGCAAACTTAGAAAAAGAATCGGCCCGTGCCCAGGAAGAATTGAAAATCGTCAACTCGAACGAATTGAAGCTCAATGACCTGAGCCGCGAGGTGTCTTTGGCGGACGCCAACTACCGAACCTACGCCCAAAAGCTCGAGCAAGCCCGTATTCGGCAATCGCTCGACGACGAGCACATTTCGAATCTCAATGTTTCGCAACCTGCCACGCTGGTTGAGAAGCCCGTCAGTCCGAAGAAGGCCATCGTGCTGCTAGCTGGCTTCTTGCTTTCCTGTGTGGGAGCGGTCAGCGTGGCGATTCTCGCGGAGCTGAACAACCGCGTCATGCGCACGCCTTATGAAGTCGAGGAGGAACTCGGGATTCCCGTGGTCGTCACTTTGCCAGCTAGAGCCCGCAACACCATTTTGATGAACTGAGCGAACCATGGCGATGATTTCCAACATTACAGCCAGCAAAATGAATGGCGCTCCGACCCAAGATCTTCGGAATGAGGCCTTCGTTGATTCGATGAAAGAATTGGCTGACTACTACTCGGCTCTTTTGCGCTGCGTGCAAGCCCAGCGGTCGGGCCGCGATACTCAGTCTTACTCAGTCGGAATCACCAGTTGTAGTCCCGACGCGAGCGCCACCACGATTGCGATTAATTTAGCGATTATCGCGGCGCGCAGCGGCCATCGCCGGGTCTTGCTCGTGGATGCCAACACCAAGTCCCCCAGCATAGCCAAGAGTCTCGGTGTAATGACGTCTGTCGGCCTGACCGACGTGCTGAGCGGCTCGGCATTATTGGGCGATGCTTTACAAACTACCACGATTGATGGCTTGAGCCTGCTGGCCGTGGGAAACCGTGGCAAGCAACTTGGCACGGATTACGACGTGCAGCAAGTCGTTGATCTGCTTGACGAACTTAAGAGCGAATTTGAGTTCATCGTATTTGATTTGCCCCAGGCTGATGAGTTGAGCGAGTGCTATGCGTTTGCCGAGGTTCTCGGCGGAGTTTTTCTGGTTGTGGAAGCGGGACGAGTTGACGGCCGCGTGGCTCGACGAGTGAAACAACGACTCGAACACGGCGGTGCCAATTTGTTGGGCGCCATCTACACCAACCAGAATTAATGACTTCGGCAGGCTGGCACATTCATCCCTCCCCTTAATTGAATAAGCAACTTTGATGAACTATGACACGACTAGCAACGCTTTTGGAGCGCCTGAGTAACGGACTCGGACGATCCTCGGGACGAAAGTCCCACAACACTCACGACAGTTTGTTGTCGGTGAACAGGCTGCTGTTTTTCCTGGAGCGGGCTCGCTTTCAGGCGAACCGCAGCGATGCGCCGTTCTGCTTGCTCGCCTTGACGATCACTCCGAGCGACTGCGACGGCAAGGGCGTCCACGTACTGGCTGGCATTCTGCACGAGCGATTACGAATCACCGATGACAAGGGCTACCTGGAAGATGGTCGCATCGGCGTGATTCTCCCTGATACCCCCGAAGCCGGCGCGCATGTCGTGGCGCGCGACATCTGCACAAAGTATCAAGCCTTGGGTGGTACGATTAGTTACGAAGTTTACGTTTACCCGTCGGACTTCGATCTCGAGGGCAATCCCATTTTCGAGGACGAGGAGGAAAATGTCGGCACCGCGGCAAGTTCCGGACTCACTGCCCGGCCGATGCAAACGCTGTTCGCCGCGAATTTGCCGCTTTGGAAGCGTGCGATTGATCTCACGGTGTCTTCATTTTTACTGATTGTGTTGTCGCCTGTTTTTCTCATCGCGGCGCTGTTGATTAAATTGTCGTCTCCTGGCCCAGCGTTGTTTGTTCAGCAGCGGGCGGGATTGGGTGGCAAACCGTTCCCAATTTTCAAATTCCGCACCATGCGCGTCGGCGCTGATGCCGAGAAGGCGTTGTTGCGAGAATTCAGCGAACAAGACGGCCCCGCGTTCAAGCTCGCCAACGATCCGCGCGTGACTCGGATTGGCCAACTCTTACGTACCACGAGCATCGATGAGTTGCCCCAGTTGCTCAATGTTCTGTGGGGGAATATGTCGCTCGTGGGGCCGCGTCCGTTGCCGGTCGAAGAATCGCAGGAGTGTGAGCCCTGGCACCGCTATCGCTTGGATGTCACGCCAGGCATTACCTGCATTTGGCAGGTGACCGGTCGTTCGAGCGTCACGTTTGCCGAATGGGTGCGGATGGATATCGAATACATCCAATCGGTGAGTTTGTTTCAGGACGTGAAGTTATTGTTGCTTACCATTCCCTCGGTTTTGTTTTGTAAGGGCGCCCGCTAGGGGCCGTTTTTCGATCTCGCCGCCAGATTACAGTTAGTTTTCCACCATGTCATCAAACACGACACAGTATGTCGCCGTATCGGGCGAGCAGGAGTTGTCGAGCGGCGTCGGCGTGGCTGGCCGCTGCCGTGCGGGGGTGACGAGGTCGCTGGGAAAATATCTGACTCGCGACATCTTGAGCACGGTCGCCACCTCGTTCGTGCTTTTTGGATTCATGACCTTGCAAGGCATCTTCCTGGCCCGCATGTTGGGTCCGGAAGGACGAGGGCAATACGCGACGGCTGTCTTCTATACGCAAACCTTCATTTACATCGGTTTGTTGGGCACGCAACATGCCATCGCACGGTGGGCAGCACGGCGACAAAACGATGGGCCAGCACTCGTACAAACGACCCGGCGGTTGGGCCTACTGACCGGTTTCTGCACGATGGCCGTCGTGGCTCTGCTAGCCTTTTTCGCATTGCCCACGGAAAAGCAATATTTGGCACCGCTCTGTTTGCTTTGCTCGATGTTCCTGCCGTTTGAACACGTGCGGCTCTTGTGGCTTTCCGTCGATCATGGCCGGGGGGATTTCCGCCGTTACAATTGGAGCCGACTTGCGGCGGGAATTGCGTTTCCCGCCCTGCTGGGGATTGCCTGGGCTTCTGGTGCCAATACGGCGACAATTGTCGCGCTGTTGTTCGTCGTCTCACCACTGGTTGGCTTGTTTTATCAGCGCGCTTCAAGAACCACGGCGAGCATCAGCGCGCTCTCTCGAACCGCTCCCACCATGAAGCGGATTTTGCAACGCGGCAGGCCCTATGCCCTGGCCGTGATGGTCTCGGATTTATGTGACCGTCTCGACGTTTTTCTGTTTCTCTGGCTCGCGAGCTTCACCGCCCAAGGCTACTATGCCGCTGCGGTGCCAGCCGCGAATCTCTTGCTGGTTGTGCCCATCGCGTTGTCGTTGTTCGCGTTTAATGCTGGGGCACGTCGCGAACGACGAGCAAGACCAGCGAGTATCTTAAAAACATCAGCCATTATCTTGAGCGTCCAACTGTTCGCCGCGGCGGCCTTTGCCGTCGTGCTCGAACCGTTGATGGTGCTGGTCTTTGGCGAAGATTTCCGCGGCGCCGTCCCACTGACTTTGGCACTTCTGCCGGCCTACGCGATTGCCGGCTGCGGACGAATTGCCGAGTCGTTTTTGCAAGGCCGCAATAAAGCGATCATCGGCGTCTACACGCGACTCTTGGGTGCTGGGGTCATGGGCGTGTTCATCTATTTCGCGTTTGATCGTTGGGCCGAGTTGAGCATTCCACTGGGAGCACTGGCCGGTTACACCGTGAGCACCACGATCTTGTTGTTGGCGATCCTCAGGGATGCCCGCGGAATCTCGGCTCCCAGGGACTTCACGGCGGAAGGAACAGTCCCATGAGTTCTGCCACTTTACGACTCGCCCAGCCGTTGCATGAAAAAGTCGCGATTGCCAAGGCTCCCGTATGGTTGAGTTGCTCGCTGCTGTATCTGCTGTTGATTCTGCCGAGCTACGACTTCCGTCCGGAAGCGGACGAAACCTTTGGCATGGATTGGCAGCTTTTAATGCGACTGGCACTCTGTTTTGCCTGCGGCTGCTACGGCCTGCTGTATTGGAGAGCGAGCTATTCTTACCTCTCAAAATTTCCGGGCGCTTGGGCGCTGGTGTTTTGTCTGTGGGCCGTGGTGACAGTGCCATTTGCTGAATCACCAACCTACGCCGCCACGGCCTGTGTCGTGCTGGGTTGCGTCACGCTTTTTGCCCCCGCTTTGCTAGCTCAATTGGAGCAAAAGCAGATTTTGGTGACGATTTTCATGGCGACATTAACTTTCATCGTCTTGGCTTGGTCGCTCTATTATTTGGTCCCCTCGATTGGCCGCTCGGCCTATGTCGCGGGAGGCCAAATCGAATACCGAGTCGGCGACGACGCACAGCAACTCGGTTTTCAAAGTGTGTGGCTCATCGCGGCGAGCCTGGCGCTGGTTGGATCAAATTTTATGCGTTGGTCTCACTCGATCGTGCCGATTAGCATCGGCTTACTGACGATTGCGTCCGCGCAGAGTCGTACTTCGTTGGCCACGGCGTTGGCAATCATCGGTCTGGCCATCCTGATGAAGGCTCCCCGGCTCCATGTTTTGAAACTCGCCGCGCTGGGAGCGCTTCTTAGCAGCATTGCTCTCTTTGCGTTTGCCTGTGGTTTCTTTGCTGTGAGAGGTGCCGACGTGCTAACGGTCGCCTCGCGGTCGGGAACTCAAGAGGAAATTTACAACGTCACGGGTCGCACGGAATTCTGGCCGTTTGTTTTGAAACAAATCGGCGAGTCGCCGCTCTGGGGTTATGGCTACGGTTGCTCCCGTCATGCGCTCTACGACTTCAACGGCAATAGCTACGAAATGGGACAGTTGCATCACGCGCACAATACATTTCTCAACGTGATGCTGACCACCGGTATCGTCGGTGTGTTGATTCTAGGGGTGATGTATTTGAGCCTCTTTGACGGCGTGCTACGCCACCGGCAACTCTTCCCCGCACTGGTGTTGACCATCCTTGTGATCGCGGGGCTGACGGAATCGCTGTTATTCGGTCCGATGCCGCGGACACACACTGTTTTGTGGATCATGGCGTTGTATTGGCAGCAAAGTGGCGTGGAGCCAAGAGAGAATCAGCGCATCGCAACATGAGCATTCAACTTGAATCACCCGCCGCCATGAACCCATCCAGAACGACCAAGCGTCGTCCGCTGCGAGTTGCGCTGTTGACGAATGAGAATACGCCGTATCGAGTACCTCTTTATCGCGAATTGGCCGCGACCCCCAATTGGGAATTTCAAGTTTTCACTTGCACGGATCGCGAGTTCGACCGCCTGTGGGACGTGACGGAAACTTCGGGTTTCGCCACCAAGAAAAGTTACTCCTTCAAATACATGCGACGGCAACGCTTTGGCAACGATCAAGTCTGCCTTGTCGACAAGGAAGTCCACCTGCCGATTGGCATCGTGCCGGATTTGCTCAAATTTCGCCCCGATGTGGTGCTCTCGAACGAATTCGGCGCTCGGACCATGTTGGCTGCGTTAACGGCGAAACTTGCGGGGCACAAGCTGATCGTTTACAGCGAGGGAACTCCGCATACCGAAGGCAGCATCAGTGGGTCACAGAAGCTTTTACGAAGGTTTTTGTGCGGACGACCTGATGCCTACATCTGCAACGGCCGAGAATCACGCGAATATCTGGAAACCCTGGGAATTTCCAGCAACGATATCTTCGAGGTGGGTCAGGCCCTTGATTTGGAAACTTTCGACCATGAGGTTCCCGAATCGGATCGGGATTCGCTCCGCGCGGAATGGGGCGTCACGGGCGTTTGCTATCTTTACGTGGGCCAACTCATCAAATTCAAGGGGATTGCTAATCTGGTCCAGGCATGGAAAGTCTTCTGCCAAGATCAAGCAATTGATGCCACACTCGTTTTAGCCGGAGCGGGGTCTGATCGAAAGTTTTTGGAAGCGGAAATCGCCGAGGCGGGTCTAACGAATGTCAAACTCCTCGGATTTATCCCGCGGCAAGAATTAGTCACCGTTTGCTCTGCTGCCGACGTGTTCGTGTTTCCCACCCTCAAGGATTGCTTCTCCTTGGCGTTCGAGGAAGCCATGGCGGCGGGGCTGCCGGTGATTGGCTCGATCTACGGCGGGGAATCGGAACTGGTCGAGGAAGGCGTAAACGGCTGGGTGTGTGATCCCCGCGATCATAACGATCTTGTGCAAAAGTTGCGGCTTGCTTGGGTGGCCAGGGAAGCACTGCCCCTGATGGGCGCGCAAGCGCGTGAGTCTGTTGCCAAAATGGGTATCGACAAAGTGGCCGCGCGTATCCGGCATGCCGTCGAGTACGCCCTCGATAAGTCACACAAAACCGCCCAGCGTGGCCAGAGTCTTTCGTGATCGCCACGGAAAAATCGCTGAGCTCGCAACCAACGGTGCCCGTTGAACCGTGGCGACCGAGTCTGGGAGTGCGCGTCAATGATTTTGGGATGTGCGCACTCGCCCACATGGGAGGCACGCTTTCAAGGCTGTTTGGCAATCGCGCGCTGCACACGTTGGGTATCCTTGTTTATCACCGCATCGCGCCACTGACTCGCCAGGTGCCCGCGCCCCCCTACAACGTCGCGCCACGGCGATTCCGTGAACAGATCACGGGACTGCTCAAGCAGGGCTTTCGTTTCGTGCCGCTCAAGCAAGTGTTGGATTGTCACGGTTCTGGAGAAGCCTTGCCGGCCAAGTCAGTTGTGGTCACCTTCGACGACTGTTTTGAGTCGGTGTACACCCAGGCGTGGCCGATCCTCAAAGAGTTCAACATCCCCGCGACGCTGTTTCTCAGCACGGCTTACTTGGATAACGCGGCACCTTTTCCCTTTGACACCTGGGCCCAGGAATTTGCGGAATTTGTTCCCGCCGATCACTACCGTCCCCTCAGCACGGAGCAGTGCCAGAAGCTGCTCGATTCGGGCCTCGTCGAACTCGGCACACACACCCACACCCACGCCGACTTTCGACAACACGTCATGGAATTTGTCGATGAGATGGAAACCGCCGCGGAGATTTTGCGCTTGCGTTTCGGCGTGGAACAACCGAGCTTTTCGTTGCCGTTTGGCAACCCACACGCGGGTTATGCGAGCCCGGAACTGCTTGAGGCAGCCCGCTCTGCGGGGGCCACTTGCGCTCTCACCACCGAAACATCGTTGGTGGACGTTCGCACCGATCCGTTTGGTTGGGGACGGCTCAACGTGTTTGACTGGGACACCAGTGCCACGCTGGCCGGCAAGCTCAACGGTTGGTACGACTGGGCACCGTGTTGGAAGCATCGGCTAAGGAATGCGTTGCGGGGGCGTGTGTCGCCATGAAAATTTTGCTGTGCCACAACTACTACCAGCAAGCCGGCGGCGAAGATCAGGTTTTCGCCGACGAAGCCGCCTTGTTGGCGGCGCGGGGGCACGAAGTGGTTCGCTACACGGTTCACAATGATGCGATTGAGGAGATGGGGCGTGTCACGATTGCCGCCAAGACTTTGTGGAATCGCGACACCTCGCGCGCGATCACCAAGATTCTCCGCCGTGAGCGGCCCGAAGTGGTGCATTTCACCAACACCTTTCCGCTGATTTCCCCCGCGGCCTATTACGCCGCGAAAACCGAGTCAATCCCCGTCGTGCAGTCGCTCCACAATTATCGGCTGCTCTGCCCGGCCAGCACGTTTTATCGTGACGGAAAGCCTTGCGAAGATTGCCTCGGCAAAGCGATTCCCTGGCCAGCCGTGCTGCACGGCTGCTATCGATCCAGTCGCACTGCGACAGGTGTGGTCGCCGGGATGACGACGCTCCACCGCCTCATGCGTACCTGGCAACGCAAGGTGGATCGTTTCGTTGCTCTCAGCCACTTCTCCGCTGAAAAGTTTATTGCCGGAGGCTTGCCTGCCAGCAAGATCGTCGTCAAACCCAACTTCCTCGCGCCCGATCCAGGATCGGGTAGTGGAGGGGGCGGCTACGCATTGTTTGTCGGACGACTTGCGACTGAAAAAGGTCTCGAAACGCTCTTGAAGGCATGGGAACAACTTGGTGATGTTCTGCCGCTCAAAATCGTAGGTGACGGTCCACTCGCTTCGTGGGTCGCCGAACGGACGACACACAACCAACAGATCACCTGGCTCGGCCGCAAGAGCGGTCCTGAAGTTTTGCAGTGGATGCGAGAGGCCACCTGCCTGGTGATGCCTTCCGAATGGTACGAGTGTTGTCCCAAGACATTGATTGAATCGTTTGCGGTGGGCACGCCCGCCGTTGTCTCTCGGCTGGGGGCCATGGCCGAGATGGTTCAGCACGAGCACACGGGGCTCCATTTTGAACCACGCAATGCGAATGATCTCGCCAGCCAGATAAAGCGACTTGTCGGCGATCCCGCTCTGTCGAGCAGAATGCGTCAAAGCGCGCGACAACAATTCGAGGAAAAATACACCGCCGATTTGAATTACGAACAGTTGATGAACATCTACCGAGGAGTGATGCGGCCTGCAGCAGCCGTGAATTGCCCAACTTTCCGCCCGCAAGAAACACTTCGCCAGCCGTGCAATCAGGATACCACCCATGACAACAGCAACATCGATTCGTTGGCCCAGCCGTTTTGACTTGATGGGCGTCGCCGTCAGCGCGACGAATTATCAAGAAACGGTCGACCGACTGTTTGAAGCGGCTCACAACAGTGTGCCAGCCATCGCCTCGTTCCACGCCGCCCACGCGGTTGTGTGCGCGAGCAGCGACAAAGAGCTGCAACGCCGCGTCAATTCCTTCAACATCGTCGCCCCCGATGGCCAACCCGTCCGCTGGGCGCTCAATGTGCTCTACGACACGGCCATGCAAGAGCGTGTCTACGGCCCCGAAACCATGCGCCGTGTTTGTGAACGAGCCGCGGTGAAGAACGTGCCGATCTATCTTTACGGTGGCGCGAATCAGGAAGTCCTCGACAAGTTGATCGCGGAACTGCAGTCGCGCTTTCCTGGCATTCCAATCGCTGGCGCGGAATCACCACCGTTCCGACCACTCACCCCGCAAGAAGATGCAGCCGTGGTCGAGCGGATTAACGCCAGCGGCGCGAAGTTCGTGTTCATCGGCCTCGGCAGCCCCAAGCAGGAACATTTTGCCTACGAACATCGCGAAAGCATCAAAGGCGTGCAACTCTGCGTCGGGGCGGCGTTTGACTTTCACGCGCAAACCAAGAAAATGGCGCCCGCGTGGATGCAGCGCAACGGGCTGGAATGGCTCTTTAGAGTGTGTAGTGAGCCGCGCCGCCTCGGCAAGCGTTATCTCACCACCAATTCCATCTTCGCCTACAAGTTCGCCCGCCAGTGCCTCAAGCAAAAAGTGCTGTCGCGCAAGCGCGAAACAGTCCCAAGCGAAGCTTAATCGGCTATCTGCAACTTCATTTCGTCCGAATTCCCCTGCAACTCAGGCGCATACATTGCCGATGCCTTGGTCGGCAGTGCGCTGAACTTGCCGGGGATTTCCGCCCGCAACCGATACGAAACGCTGTGCCGACCTCGGGCCAGCCGCGTCACAAACAGGCTCACGCGCTCGTCGCGGAACTCCATGTAAGCTCCCAGTTCGTTACCATTGTAACCGCTGCGTACGTCCACCGGCTCGAATCCCGCGGCCTTCATGTCTTCAAGCAGAATGTATTCGTAGTCGTTCTTGCTCTCGACGGTGAGTTCCACCTCCACCAGATCGCCACTTTGGACTTCCGCCAAGCTGACGAGCGGTTGGCGGTCATACTTCTCGACGCGCTGCTCGACCACTTGCCCCCGTCCACCGGCAACAGTCGCCGTTTTATCGGTGGGGGTCAGTTTGTAGAACTGTCGGTCGACCTTGAGTTCCAAGCCCGCGGCGGCGATGTTGTCCTCCAGCGTGAAGTTGGTCAGGTAGCCGTTGAAATAAACCGGCGACTCGCCGGACTTGCGAATCTCGATCGTATGCTTTCCCGCGGCGAGCTCCTCGCCCGTGATAACAAGTTTATTCTCGAACGTGAACAGGTTTTCCTTGGTGACGGCGACCTGCTGACGCTGTTGGCCATCGATCCAGACTTCGATGGTGACATTCGGCTCACTCTCGCCGCTGGCCTTAAGGAACGCGGCAAACGCTTCGATCACGAGCGCCGTATCGCGGGTGCTATTCCAATACGTGGCATTTTTCCGATTGTTGAGAAGATACTTCACGAGCCGCGAGGCGACTTCACTTTTGGGATCTGTGGCCGCCAGTAACTTGAGATAATACGCCTGAGCTTCGTACTCGCTGCCATACCAGAACCACCAACTCCCGCGAGGCAAGTTGAGCCAAGCAGTTTGGTTTTCCTCGTCTTGTTCGACGTATTGACTCAAATTGCGCATGACCATCGCTAGTTTTTCGGACTCGCCTTGCGTGTGTAGCCCCATGCCGAAGGTCGCCAAGCTGTAGACGGCCAGCTTCGTGCGGTCGCGGTAGAGAAACTCACGCATCTTGGCCGTTGTGTCCACTTGCGAGGCATCGGCATTCGGCGGGGTTGTGGGTCGCTCGCTCAGCACCATGAACACCAGCGCGTCGAGATTGTCGGCAAAGGGTTTCGTGCGAATGTCGCTCCGCTCGTTGGCCGGCTTGGCTTGCTCAACGGCATAATTCTCAATCAGCCGCACTTGCTCGGCTTGATAGTTTTCCAGCCACGCTAGCCCCCGATCCAGCACTCCCGGCACCAGAGCCACGCCATTCTTTTCCGCGATGATGAGTCCTCGCACCACGGTCGCGGTGGTGTGAGCGGAACTCTGCTCGCCAAAGCCGCTGAACCAACCCCAACCCCCGTCGGCGAGCTGCATTTCGGTGAGCCGATTCACGCCAGCATTCACAATGCTATCCAGTTCGGCATCGCTGAACACGGGGTTGTTGTCAAAGCGTTTCCAACCCGCGGCCCGCTCGGCAGCGTCGCCGATTTCCTGGGAGTTAAGGTTCGTGCGTTTTTCTTGAATCGCCGCGAGGTCGAGGTCCATCTCGCGCAGCGTTTGCCGCGTAATCACCGCTGGCAGGAAACGATTGAGCGTTTGCTCGGTGCAGCCGTAGGGGTAATCGAGCATGTAGGGCAGGGCATCCACCATCGCCCCCGCGAGCGTCGGTGTGTAACGAATCTCCAGCCGGGTTTGCTCGGCCCGTCGTTCGTTGGGGATCGTGATCGTGAAATCGCGCTTCGTATCGGCGGGGCGCAGAACCCCAGAGTACGATTCGGTTTTGAGCATCCCATGCACGAGGACGGGAAAGCTCATTTGCATCGCGTCGGATTCTTCGTCCGTGAGGGCCGACATGCGGATCGTCGCCTGTCCCTCGCGCACAGCTTTCACCCGCCAATCGACCCGCTGTTCGCCATTGGCCGGGATGGTGACGATTTGCTCCAGCTCTTGCGGACCCTCCAGCGTGTTGCCCTCCAGTTCCAAGCGAACGCGGACTTCTTTCGCGGTGGCCAAGTAGTTGTGGACATTCGCCGAAAGCACCACTTCATCGCGCTCGACAAAAAAGCGGGGCGACTGCAACCGCACGATCAGATTCTTGCGCGTAACGACTTCCGCCGAGCCTTCCCCCACGCGTGTCCCAACACCCATTCCCCACGAGTGAATTTTCCAAGTAGTGAGATTCTCCGGCATCGGAAATTCCACCTCGGCCAAACCTTCGGCATTGGTTTCCAGCGCCGCTTTCCAAAAAGCCGTGTCGGCAAAGTTCTGGCGAATCGTGGGCTCAACCAGCATTGGAGACGCGCCACCGCCAGGAGCTTCTTCTTTGGCAGCGAATGCGAAATTGCGTTCGTTTTCCTCAATAGCTCCTTCAGCCATCGCCGCCATCGGCGCGGCAGCCACTTCCGCGCCTAACAGGAGGCGTTGTTTACCGCGCTGCGATTGGAACCACTCTCGGCCATCTTTGGTCCCAACTTCATCCACCACGGTCTCGCCGAAGATGCCCAGGTTTTGCATTGTGGGCTTGTTCGGTTCGGTGACTTCGTAACTGATTCCTTGCAGATTGGTTTCTCCTTGCGACTGGTGATTCCGCCGCCATTTCCAGAAGAACTCGCGGATGTCTCCCACATTCGAACCACCGGCAATGTAATCGAGGGCTTTGTCGTACACGGCCAGCACCAGCGAACCGACAAACGGCTTCCCCGCGGCGTCGGTCAATTTCAAGGAGACTTTGGCGGTTTCGCCCGGCAAGAATTCCTCGGCACTTGGCAAAACTTCCAGATTTAACAAGCGATCCGTCGGTGGGACAAACAGTTCGCGCACCACCGTGTGCATTCGCCCGCCATGCACCGTCACCGCCTCCACGTAGATGTTCGGCGTGTCCTTGGCCACGATGTCGACTTCCACGAGCGTGCTCTTGCCAGCGAGTTGCACCAACTGTGGCGGCAGATAAATCCCGTTTGCGGGCCGCAGGAACAACAACACGGCCGAGCCAACGCTGTTGATGTTGATGCGCAGCACCGCTTTTTGGCCCGGTTCGTAAATACGCCGATCGGGAACGATCTCGATGTCGTTGAAACGAAATTGCGAACCGTCGAAGTCCGCGCCGGCAATCGTGAAAACTTGCCCCCCTTCAACCACGCGATCCCGCGCATCGGTCAATTCATAGGACAAGCGATACTGGCCTGTTTCCGAGGCCTTGATCGGTAGCTCGGCTTGCCCCGTTTCGCCGAGGTCCAGTTCCCAGCGGCCAACTTCGGCTTCCACCGGCTTGGCATCTTCGTAAGTAATTTTCAAGAGCCGCAGTTTGCCCGTGCCCGCGACAGGTTTGCCATTGAGCGTTCGCGCGGCCGCGCCGACCGTGATTGTGTCATCGGCTCGATAATGTCCACGATCGGTCCAAACCACGACTTTGAACGGCTCGCGGGCAACGAGCACCTTGCCGTTGCCGATGATCGTGCGACGCGATTCGTCGACGACCTCGGCTTGGATTTCGTAACTGTGATCTTGATTGGGATGAAACTGCCTGGCCAACTCGGTGTCGATTTCAACGCTCACCGTGCCATCGGGGCCGATCTCGACTTGTTGATCGGCGACCACTTCCGGCGGGGTGGGTGATCGCCCAAACCACCACGGATAGGGTGGTATGCAGCCCCAACGATTCCATCCCGGATACCAACTGTAGTCCTCGGAGAACCAGCCGTAGCCGGCTCCGTAAAGCCAATCCCACGGCGACGGCGGGAACCATTGGTCGGTGTAGTTGGTCCGCAACACCTTGTAATGCACCTTCGCATTGACCACCGGCGAACCAAAATAATACCGGGCTGAAATCTTAGCCGTGAATTTCTCACCCAGTGCCACAGGTTCCTGGGGAGCTTCGACGGTGACTTCAAATTCGGGCTTCTTGTATTCCTCGACGCGGAAAGTCCCCCCGCCGTGGTTCACGACGTTGATCTGATACTGTCCCAAAGTGGCCCCGGTCGGAACTTCCCACGTCCCTTCCAGTCCACCATAAAGATCGGAGATGACCTGCGTACTGTAGACCTTTTCGTTTTTCGGATCGCGGATTTCGATCTGGAACGACTTCGCTGCAAACCGCGATTCGTCGGGCATGTCGTACTGTGCGTTCGCGACCCAAAACTTGAAATGCACTTTTTGCTGAGGGCGATAAACGGGGCGATCCGTAATCGTAAAAACTTTAACCTGCTGATATTCCTGGTCGTAGTAGTCACCACTCCAAATGCTGCGAAAACCCAGATAAGCGAATCGGCCTGCCTTATTCGTCGCCACGGCCAACCACTGATGTCGCCGATTCCCCTCGTCCGCGTCAATCGTCGCGATACCGTCGTTGTCGGTCAGTGCGGCAAAGTTCGAGGTTTCAATCTTGTAGCGGTTGGCATCGAGGTGTTGTTGCCAATAGCCGAAGAACTCGATGTTACATTTGGGGACCGGTTGCCCCGAAAGCGCGTCGGCCACATAGTACAGCGATTTTGCAGCCAGCGGCTTTTTCACGATTGAGGTGTTGTTGACCCACAGCACAATGCTTGTCGTATTCCCCCCCGTCATGGTCGAGGTGACCAGATAAGCACCCGGCTCTTGCAAAGGCGTCGTCACCGTGATCCGCCGATCAATGTGCTTATCCGCGGGTTGCAGGTCCAGACTCCACCGCGCGACTTCCGCCCCGACATATTTCTCTTGTTCCTTGGTGACGAGCCGGTAGCCAAGATTCTCGATCTGCAGTTGCTCCCAATCAAGATGGTTGGGATTCGATTTGAGATAGGCTTTCACGTCGTCGAGCAGTTTTTTCACTTCAATCCGCTGGGCGACGAAACTCACACGCTTACCATTTCGATAGCGGAAATCGAATGTGGCTCCCGATCCCGACGGTTGCGACGCCACCGGCTCGAAGCGGCCCCAATTCCCCGTGATCTGCAAATACCGATCACGAGCACCCTGTTGGTTGAGGCCGCGCTGGGCCAGTTCCGACCAATATTCCGCGGCACGTGGAAATTGCCGACGGTTCTCGTAGATATTGGCGAGCGCGCTGATGGCACCTTCCCAGCGCGTGAAATAGGCATCACCCTCAAGCTCTTTCGCGGCGACGGCGGCTTGCTCAAACAGCTTGATGTAGTTGTGCTCGTCGGGGAGCGTGAATCGCTCGATCCCCGTCGCCAAGCGGGCGATCGTTTCCTGGTCGGTGAGTGTATGCAGCGCGAACGTGCCCGTTTCCTTGGCATCGTCGCCCATGGCGTCGCCGCTCACTTCTTGCCGGCCAAACCACCAGCCATACTCAACCAACGTCTGCACGCCGAATTGCGAGAGCAAAAACTCGGCCCGCGTGGCCAGTTCGTAGGCCCGCCGCTGGGGTTGCCACTTCACCGTTTCGGCCAGCACCCAACGCCAACGCTCACCGTCGTTCTTGGCTGTGTCCCAAGAGGTCGCGAGTTCATAGAAGACGGGATTTCCTTCGGCATCAACCGGTGCGCCCGTAGTTGACCCGAATCGCCGATTCCAGCCCTCTTCGTAGTCGGGGAGCGTACTGAGATCGGTGAGTTCCTGAAGCCGCCAAGCTTGCGAGGTGTCGTTGCCCCTCAAGATCGCAATCGCAAAATTTTGCAGAAACGTGAACGCCTCGGGAGATTTTTGTTCCTCGGTACGCGCCGCGAGTAGCTCAAAAGCTTGCCGGAAAAGTTGCAGTGCCCGCACATGGTCGCGAGCTTCCGAGTTGACGATTTTTCCGCTGTCGCCGCGTTGCACCCCGCGCTGAAACTCACCGGCAATCAGCGATCCGAAGTGGACCTGGTTCATCGTGCTTTGGGCGATGGCCGCGAGTACTTGCCAATTGTCGGCATGAGTTTTGGCCGTCGCCGCGAGAAACCCATCGGTTTCCTGTAGCCGGTTCAACTGCTGATAGCACTGGAGCGCGCGCTCCACGCTCGCGACCAGATGGGCCGTATCGGCGGAGTTGTTTTCGAGCACCTGGGCATAAGCCGTCAGGGCTTCTTGAAAATTTCCCTCGTCGAAAAGTTGTCGGGCCAATTTGTGCTGCTCCCCGGTTTCGGCGGCACCCACCGTGGCCGTCACCGCCAACAACAACCCCCAGAATCCCAGCATACGGAAAAGCGATTCAAACAGATTCATCATGATGCCTTATCTCGAAACAGTTCCTGCTGTCTCTGAATTAACCTTTGCAGAATTTACGTTGGGCGAGAAACGTCTGTTCTACGCCAGATCGCCCCCGGTGGTCCACCCGAGTCCGCGACAAGTCTTGTCAACACCGAATTTGACGCGGCTATGGCTCACGAAGTTCCCGCGATTGGGGGAAATGTTGCTTTTTCGCAACACGACAAATCCTTGCCCAAAATCATGCCGCCCCTGGCTAATTGGGGAAGTAAACTTGCACGATGCTGCGGCGGCAAATTGCTCGCGGCGAATTCCTCTTCACCACCTTAACCTGGGACAAGAACCGTGGGCACTTCAACGGATTATCAGGTGCGAACTCATCGTTCGATGTTAGGCATCGCGTATCGTTTGATCGATGCAGTGGCTATCGTCACCTCCGGCATCATCGCACTGCGGTACACCGTGACATCCACCGGTGAAGACCTCGCCGTCATCTGTGCCACGACCATGTTGATGCACTTGATCGCTTCGGAAGTGAGCGGCCTGTATCGCAACTGGCGGGGCTCACGGCTACGGCTCGAACTCTGGTGCATGTTGCTCAACTGGATGTACACGGCCCCGCTGGTGTTGGGCGTGGGACTGCTGACTCAGCTCAACGCGCACATCAGCTACGAATCGAAAATCATTTGGTTGGCCCTGACGCCGATGGCTATGGGAAGCTGCCGCGTGGTGTTTCTCATGCTGCTCAAAAATTTACGCAAGCGCGGCATCAACACCAAACGCTTTGCCATTTGCGGCGTGAACCAATTGGGTCTGCAACTCGCCGCCAACATTCAAGCCTCGCCCGAGCTGGGCCTCGAACTCGCCGGTTTCTTCGATGATCGACCCTCCAGCCGCACCAAGGAAGCCCTCGGCCACGACTTGCCGAGTGCCGGTACTCTTAGTCAACTGGCCGAACTTGCCCGCAGTGGCCAGGTCGATATGGTGTTCATCACGTTCCCCATGCGTGCCGAGAAGCGAATTCGCGATTACCTGAGCAAGCTCAGCGACACCACCGCTTCGGTTTATATCGTGCCCGACTTCTTCGTGTTTCAAATGCTGCACGCTCGTTGGAACCAAATCAACGGCCTGCCGGTGGTGAGCGTGTTTGAAACGCCGATCTCCGGCATCGACGGCGTGTTGAAGCGCGGCTTCGATCTGGTCGTTTCGCTTTCGCTGCTTGCGGTGTTGGCGTTGCCGCTCATGGTGATCGCCGCCGTGGTAAAATTTTCCTCGCCGGGGCCGGTGTTTTTTCGGCAAAAGCGTTACGGATTGGTAGGCGAAGAAATCCGCGTGTGGAAATTCCGCTCGATGCGTGTTTGCGACGATGGCAGCGACATTCGCCAGGCGACCAAAGATGATGACCGCATCACGCCGATTGGGAAGTTCCTGCGCAAATCCTCGCTCGACGAATTGCCTCAATTGTTCAACGTGGTTGATGGCAGCATGTCGCTCGTTGGCCCGCGGCCCCATGCGTCGGCCCACAATGAGCAGTATCGCACGCTCATCGACGGCTACATGCTTCGCCACAAAGTGAAGCCGGGCATTACCGGCCTCGCCCAAGTGAACGGCTGGCGGGGGGAAACCGAGACGCTCGAAAAAATGGAACGCCGCATCGAATTCGACCACCGCTACATCCGCGAATGGACGCTGTGGATGGACCTCAAGATTCTGTTCCAAACGGTGTTTGTCGTCTTCAAGCAAGAAAACGCTTATTAAGGGCGAGCAAATAATTCCCAAAAAAACACTAGACAAGCGAATCCCCGTGCTATAATAGCTCTACCCAAGCTGAGACCGACATTAGCTCAGCCCGTATGGGCAAAGTTGTCTCGTCAACAAGTCGAGATTCGCTAACGAACCTGCTGCAATTAACAAGGGTCCCTGAGGCATCGTCCTCGGTGGGCCCTTTTTGTTTGCCGTGAGACACGTCATTCCCGCGCAGGGCTTGTCCTCGCGGGAAAGACGGAAAAAGCCTGCACCACACAACACTCATAAAACTGTAACCTCCACGCCGACCACCTTGGAAAGGACAACTTATGAAGTTCACCTCTTTGCTCACTCTCCTCGCAGCAGTATTCTTCTGCACCTTCTCCTCACAACGCGCCGCGGCCGACACCTTCGGCAGCGCGGCCAACACGTTCGATATCGAGTTCGTCACCATCGGCAATCCGGGAAACGCTGCCGACACGACAGGCAACCCGAACCCGGCCGGTTCAGTACCCTACACGTACCGCATGGGCAAGTTTGAAATCTCCGAGCAGATGATCGACAAGGCGAATACTTTGGGCAGTCTCGGCATCACGAAAGATACCCGCGGCCCCGACAAGCCAGCCACAAGGATTTCATGGAACGAAGCCGCCCGTTTCATTAACTGGCTCAACACGAGCGTTGGCAGCACGCCGGCCTATAAATTCGCATTGCAGCCGGGGGACGTGGGTTATAGCGCGAACACCCAAATTCAATTGTGGACGATCAGCGACGCCGGCTACAACCCGAACAATCTCTACCGCAATAGTCGGGCGAAGTATTTCCTGCCCAGCATGGATGAGTGGTACAAGTCGGCGTATTACGACCCGACCGGCGGCGTCTATTACGACTACCCCACAGGGAGCAACAGCGAACCGGACGGAATTGATTTTGCTGGCGACCCAAATTTCGCGGCGGTATTTAACCAAGCTACCGGCAACCCCCAGCCGAACGACATCACCGATGTGGGAGTGACCAGTCCGTACGGCACTGCAGGCCAAGGCGGCAATGTCTCGGAATGGGAAGAAACGGACTTCGATCTGTTGAATGGTCCGGTCCCAAGCTCGTCGGGGCGCTGGTTTCGCGGCGGCAGTTGGGGCAGCCCCGGAGCGAGCAATTTGCGGGCGAACGCTTTGATCCTAACGGGCGGCACTCCGAGTGGCGAAGTCAACAACCTTGGTTTTCGCGTCGCAAGTATCCCCGAGCCAAGTACGCTGTTGTTACTCGGATTGGGAGCCTTGCTACTGGGGCCCCGCAGTCGACATTAGGTTATTATGGGTCAAACGGCCGATAACGCAGTGGTGGTGCGGTAACCCCTCTGATATACTTGGAGAGTGAAACGTTTTACTTTTCGGATCACGTTTCCATTGTTCGTAACTGCCATGCAAACCATCCATGCCATTTTTGAAAACGGGGTCTTTCGCCCTGTCGTGCCGGTCGAACTGCCGGAGCAAGCTGAGTTTGCCTTTGAGCCGCGTCTGGTGTCTGAGCCAGCCAGTGAGAATGGAGCGGCGCCCGACCCACGGCATGTTTCCGAGGAAGGACTCCTCAACGTCGGGCTCCTCAATGTTTATGCCATTCTCAGCGAACGGTACCACTCGGGCCACACAGACACGGCGGCTCGGCATAATGAGCATCAGCCGTGAATGGAGTATTTCTCGATACAGTCGGAATGATTGCTGTGTGGGATACCAGCGATCAATGGCATGCGGCAGCGGAAGCTGCCTTCAGAGAACTATTGCGGGAAAGCATTCCGCTCCTGACCACAAGCTACGTGTTGTTGGAGTGTGGGAACGCGGCATCGAGACGGCCGTATCGCCGTCGAGTTACTGCCTTGCGAGCACAATTGCGGGATTCGGGGCTGCTCATCGATCCCACGGAAGAAGAGTTGGAGGCGGCTTGGCTGGCCTACGATCGAGGTGAAGCGGGTGAGGCGGGAATTGTTGATCATGTATCATTCGTGGTGATGCGCCGTTTGGGACTTATGCGGGCGTTCACGAACGACGGGCACTTCACCGCCGCTGGTTTCGAGACCTGCTGGTAAATCACAAGTGTGCGGACCGAATTGTCGTGGGATAGGTGGCTCGCCTGTCAATTGAAGCACAAGCGTGCCGCCTTGTGGCTACAACGGAACAATAATCCGAGCTGTTGTTCGCAAACAGTTTTCTCTTGTCTAGTCAAGAATTTACTGGCCGCTTACGCTGGGGGCATGATTGTTGTCACTCCGTATTCTTCGCTCTCAGCCGACCAATCGTTGCGCCAGCGCTGGCTGGAAATCGCGCTCATCTTTCTCGTGTTCTTCGTCGCCGCTGGCGTCCCCGTGCCTAGCGTCAACGAAACCCACTACCTTACCAAAGCGAAGCACTACTGGAATCCCGACTGGTGCGCGGGAGACCTCTTTCTCGAATCGGCTGACGCGCATCTCACGTTCTATTGGACCATAGGCTGGCTCACCAAGTGGTTCTCGCTCCCCGCAGTCGCTTGGCTGGGGCGAATAATTGCATGGTCCGCATTGGCTTGGTCATGGCAACGGTTAAGCGCGCGCATCGTGCCACGACGTTGGATTGCCGTCGTCACGGCCACGTTGCTGGTCACGCTCATTGAATGGTGCAACTTCGCCGGTGAGTGGGTTGTCGGGGGAGTCGAGGGCAAATGCTTTGCTTATGTATTCGTCTTCTGCGGACTTACCGAACTAGCGGCGGGGAATTGGCGGCGTGTCTGGCCACTGTTGGGCCTGGCCTCCGCGTTTCATGTTTTGGTGGGAGGTTGGTCGGTGGTCTCCGCGGCCGGCGTTTGGGCTTTTGAACCAAAAGCGTCTCGGCCAAAACTCTTAGCGATGTTTCCTTCATTACTCCTGGGAGGAATTCTCGCGCTACCAGGAATTATTCCCGGCCTGCTGCTCACGGCCGATGTCGCCCTCGAAATCCGCGATGAGGCCAACCAAATCTACGTCTTCGAGCGACTCCCGCATCATCTCGCTCCGCACAGATTGCCCACAACGGAAATCATCCACCGCTTCGCGCGTTTCGGACTTCTGCTGATCCTGTTTGCGTTCGTCACACGCTTTCACGCGGGGAGTGATGAGGCGACTGGCTTGTTGCTTCGCCGTATCCAACTCTTCGCCTGGGTTAGCGTAGCGATAAGCTTGATGGGTCTCGTCTGGGAATTCGCCACGATCAATTCACCCGCCTTGTCGGCAAGTCTACTCAAGTATTATTGGTTCCGTCTGGCTGACATCGCCGTGCCCATGGCGGTTTCGTTGAGCTTGGGTGGAATTCTGGCTTCACTCTCCCGCCAATCCGCTCGCTCCGCCAAATTGATCGCCACCATGGCGGTGGTGCTACCCGCCTGTGTGATGCTGGGCATGTCCGCACAGCGTTGGTCCAGTCTCACGGCCATCGATAGCTACGAAACACGTCAATCCCTGGGCTGGCGAGACGTTTGTGCCTGGACGCGGGAACATACCACGCCCGAGGATTTATTTTTAATCCCGCGCAATAGTTACACCTTCCGTTGGTACGCCGAGCGCCCCGTCTTTTTCACCTGGAAAGACATTCCCCAAGATGCGGCCTCGATGGTGGAATGGTGGGATCGCTACCAGGAAGTTTACTACGGAGCGGTCGACGAATTCGGGCAAATGAGAGGGTACGGCTCGCTCCAAGAATTGGGTGCTGAACGTCTGCGAGAACTCGCCAAAAAACACAACATCGACTACATTCTCACGAGCGAATATCCGCCGCTACCGCTCCCGGTAGCGTACGAAAATCCGTGGTATAAAGTTTACGACCTAAGACAATCACCGCGAACGGAATAGATATTCATGAACGATTATCCGCCATCCACCATGCCGTTGCGAGCCGTTGTGTTTGACCTCGACGGGTTGATGTTCAACACCGAAGAACTTTACCAAGAAGTGGGCAGCACCGTGCTAGCTCGCCGCGGTTGTAGCTTTACCCCGGAACTGCTCAACGAAATGATGGGCCGTCAATCGGCCAAGGCCCTCCAAATCATGATCGAGTGGAACAACCTCACCGACACCGTGGAAGAGCTTGCCAGCGAGTCGATGCAAGTGATGCACGGCTTGCTAGGAACACGCCTCTCGCCCATGCCAGGTCTCTTGGATTTACTCGCGGCGCTCGAGCAAGCCAACATTCCCAAAGCCATTGCCACCAGTAGCGGCCGAGAATTTCTCGACGCCGTCCTCGTGCAATCAGGGCTTGCTGGTCGGTTCGCGTTTACCATCGCAGGCAGTGAAATCGAACACGGTAAACCCGCCCCCGACATTTATCTGCTCGCTGCCAAAAAGCACGGTTGCCTCCCACAAGAAGTGCTCGTTCTCGAAGACAGCCAAATCGGTTGCCGCGCCGCAGTTGCGGCTAATACTTACGCAGTCGCTGTTCCCAGCGGACATTCACACACGCATGAATTTCCGGGCGCGAGGTTCGTCGCCGATACGTTGTCCGATGAGTGGATTTATCGCGTGTTAGGAATGAAGCCACTGCTGTAGGCTTAATCGTGCTATCATGGTTCGGGAGAAGGTACGATTTTCAACAAACGCTTAAGGCTTATCCATGAGTTTTATCAGCAGCGTAAGTGGCCGCCTTGGCTCGGTGGCCTTTTTCAGCTTACTTTCAGTTTTAATCGAGCTCGCCGCGCCACAACTCACGCCCAGCGAGGGTGCCGACTTCGTCATCCATGTTAGCGTCGATGGACTCCGTCCAGACTTCATGCAAACCATCATCGACGCCGGAAATGCACCTAATCTCAAACGGTTTCAAACCGAAGGTGCCTGGACGAACAATGCTCGCACCGACTACACGCACACAATCACGTTGCCCAATCACACGTCGATGCTTACCGGTCGGCCCGTATCGCAACCGGTCGGGATGCCCAACACGACCCACCATGGTTACACCTCGAATGTTGACCCACTTCCCACGGCCACCTTGCACAACACCGGCAATCTCAACATCCCGTACAAGGCCAGCGCGTTCGATGTCGCACACGATGCGGGGCTGTCGACCGCCCTCTATGCCTCGAAGAACAAGTTCATTATTTATGAGCAAAGCTACAACGCCGTCACGGGAGCCGAGCACGCCAATGGGCGAGACAAAATCGACAGCTTTTTTGGCCCGGAAAGCACCGCGACCATGCAGGCCCAACTTTTGACTGACTTGGCAGCCAACGATTTCAATTACACGTTTGTCCATTACGCCGATACCGATGACGCTGGGCATAGTTTTGGCTGGGGATCGACCAATTGGAACAATGCCCTCATCACAGTCGACGGTTACTTGGGCCAACTGTTTGAATTGGTGGAAACAGATGCCGAGTTAGCCGGTCGGACAACAATCATTCTCAGTGCCGATCATGGCGGCACGGGAACAGGCCACAGCACCGCCACAATGGCGGCCAATTACACAATTCCATTTTTTGTCTGGGGCACGGGCGTCGATCAAGGCGACTTGTACACAATCAACAACGCTACGCGAACAAATCCCGGTACGTCGCGTCCCGATTACGGTGCCAGCGGTCAGCCGATTCGTAATGGAGACGGCGGCAATCTGGCACTCACTCTCTTGGGTCTCGGCCCGATTCCCGGATCGTTGATCAATGCTTCTCAAAACTTGCTGGTTGCCGTCCCCCAGCCAGGCGATTTCGATGAGGATGGCGACGTGGATGGCGGCGATTTTCTTCTCTGGCAACGCAACCCGGCAGTAGGAAACCTTGTCGATTGGCAGAATTCATACGACAACGGGACACTATCCGCACTCAACTCCGTTGTGCCAGAGCCAGCCACTACGGCTCTGATTCACTTTGTAGTTTTCTGCTTAGTGAGTCGAGTCACGTATTCACGCTGCTAGCACGGCCATTTTCTCTCACCTCGCACGTCGCCCTTGGTCGATTCATGAGAGGTACGCTTTTCTCGATGTGCGTTTGCGCGCATCGCTCGCTCATGGCTTGCAGGGGGGATTAGTCGCCATGGATCGTGGAAAATATGCTTGCGCACTCTTGGTGCTGCTGGCCGCGGGGGGATGCCGTATGTGTCAGAGCTACACCGACTGCGCGCCGGTCGTGCTCAACGGCCCTTATTCCAACTCGACGGGCCGCGCCGGTTCGATTCTCTCGGGATCGCCCATGCCGCTACCCGGCGTGACTATTCCTGAACCGGTGGAGGCTGCGGAGATGCCGGCTCCGACAGATTCGACACCGTAGCTTCCGTTGACTCGGCTGGTGTTTCCGCAGGCTGTGCCTCTTCGCTATTAAATCCCGCGGGATCGAACGGATCCGGCGAGTCGGCGGCGGTCTGCTCCTCGGCGATGAACTTCTGCTGTGCCGAACTATTCATGCCGAGGACGATTTGCGCCACTCGCGGTTGTTTCTCTGTTTCTTTAAGAGGCGATTCACGCAGAGCGAGTTGCGTGACCCAAGCCCGCACGATTTCCAGTTGGTGTGGCGTGAGGGGCCGCGATTGTTCCACCCCCGGCTTGCCGTGTGCCGTGGCTCCCAGGGTGAGCAAACGACTCGCCTCGGGATTGGCCAAATCCACCTCGGCGATCACCGCGGCCAGATTGCGATGGATCAGGTCGGGATTCCCCACGCCGTTGAGCGCATTGCGATCAACCCGCATCTCTTGCGGTGAGTTCGGCAAATGACAGCCGCTGTTCGCACACGAATGAACCATCATCGGTTGAATCCGCTTAATGAACTCCGTGCGCGCCCACACCGGTATTTCACCAAAGCTGGTCTGCGCTTCTTCGCTGGCAACAGCGGGACGCACATGCTCATCAACAACCGGCGAGCCCCTATCATCAGATATCGCAGCAGCAGGCGGTGCCACGCGACTTGCTAATTCCTTGGTCTGTGCGAGCCGCCTCTCCACAAGAGACAACAGCGGATGCTGCGGATCAATCATGCGTGCTTCCGCCAACTCCGCCATGGCAAATTCAAACAGCCCGTGTTGCAAACACCACTGCGCGACTTCCAAATGCGCGTCGACCGTGGGAGACTGGCCGATTCGTCGCGCCTTCCGCCGAGCATAGGCCTCGGCCATCGTCTCGCAAAAGAAGTCGACTTGGTCAACGCGAATTTGCAGCTTCCCCTTTTCCAACACCACGCCGTAATAGTCGCCGTCGAGAGCGATCGTACCCTCAATCACGCTGCCGTTGGCCAGCACGAGCAAACCCCGCTGGGGAACACCTGGGACAAGTTCCGCCGCGGCAACGAAATGGCTCATCGCCAATACGCATAACGTGAAGAAACAGGGCTGGCAGCGTCGAATCATGGTGGCGGAGGCTACGAAACCCCGGCAAACGGGTCAAGACATGGAGTGTCATTCCCGCGCAGGCGGGAACCCAGAAACTGTCCGGACTAGATTCCCGCCTGCGCGGGAATGACGGAGATAAGGTCAGCAAAGACGCTGCCGACCGCCTAGAACAATGGCATTTTTCACGTTATAGTGGGGGTTTGGTTGGGTGCCCCGTGCCACAGCCTTGAGTGTGAGGAACGAGAATTGGCTTTCCCTGCTTGCCAGCGTTGCCAGGTTTTCTATTCTGGGCACGTGCAAGGGGTCGGTTTTCGGTACACCACATCCCGCATCGCCCGCAAGTTTGAGGTCACTGGCTTCGTGCGAAACCTGCCCGATGGGCGGGTTGAGCTGGTGGCGGAGGGTGCCACCGAGGAACTGACAGCATTTTTACGGGAGGTGGGTGAACGCCTGGCGAGCAACATTCGTAGCACTGCTGTCGACCGCCGCCCAGCCACCGGCGAATTTATCCGCTTTGAAATCCGACACTAATTCCCTGCTTAGCAAATATTCGCCCGCAAAATTTCAACAAGAGATGTAACCACTAAGCCACGAAGGGCACAAAGGAAGATAAACGATTTCATCTTGAGTCTTAAAATTATACAATGCTTTTTCTTAGTGTACTTTGTGTCTTCGTGGTTATTCATACGTTGATGCTCTGTGTCGGCAAATTAACAGAATCGATTTTTATCTAGGCTTCCATGTCGAACTTATCCGTCTGGCTCAAACCGATTTGGCTCCTCTCGATCGGCACATCCGCGGGGCTATTGCTGCTTGTCGCCCTGTGTTGCATTTTGTATTTGTTCAATCGCCGTGCCGCGTTGTCGGTTGTGACCACGGTCAAGGAGACCATCCTCCTGCCGGTGACGTACACGCTCGCCACCCTGGGAATCCTGGCCCTCCTGGCGACACCCACGATGAATCCGAGCGAAGTCTTCGATTCGTTGCGGCGCGTGGGGTCCGTGGGAAAAATTGAAGAAATTGTCAACGTCCCCGCGGGAGCCAAGGATCATCCGCTAAATATTTCATTCCGCGCCGACGAACTACAAAGCTACTCCGTCGAAAGCGAACAAGATATCGCCGTCAACGCCGAGAAGGGCAAGGGCTACGTTGAGCCGCTGTTACAAGTCGAAGGGAGCGAGCTTTTTCAATGGTCGCCAGGAAGCAACTTGCCCCGTGGTTTTGAAGAGGATGTCGAAACCCTCTATTTCACGAACGATAGCGATCTCGACAGCAAAGTGACCGTCATTTTCACCAGCGACGTGGAAATGCCCGAAGTGCATTACCTCATGACGGCGGCCCTGAGCGTTGTCGCGTTGTATCTTGGTTATCTCTTGATCAATTTCCTCGCCCCCAAGGCGTCGATCATCGCCGCGGCCACGTCCAAGGAAGCCATTTCCCAACCATTATTTCTGTTGCTCACCGGCATCGGCATCGCCGCCCTCGTGCTCTACGTGTTCGTCCCTTACAACACGTTCGGCGAAGACGTGAAGATGCTCAAAACGTCGGGCATGACCACCATCAAAGTGCTGGCGATTATCATGGCCCTCTGGACGGCCAGCGTGTCGGTCGCCGACGAAATCGAAGGCCGCACCGCGCTCACGGTGCTTTCCAAGCCGGTCAGTCGGCGGTCGTTCATCCTCGGCAAGTTCTTGGGCATCGTCTGGCCGATCTTGTTGATGTTCCTGATTTTGGGTGCGGTATTTTTACTAACCGTATCGTTTAAGGTCGTGTACGACGCACGCGAATCCGCCAAGGAAGCCCCGATGTGGCAAGACTGCTTTGCCGAGGTGGTCCGCATCGTGCCTGGCCTTATCCTGGCGTTCTTCGAGGCGGTCGTGATGGCGGCGATCAGCGTGGCGATTTCCACGCGACTGCCGATGCTTCCCAACCTCATTATTTGCGGCTCTATTTACGTCCTCGGCCATCTCGCGCCATTGATCGTGAAATCCTCGATGGGCGAAATCGTGTACGTCAAATTCATCGGGCGCTTGATTTCCGTAATCCTGCCGGTGCTTGACCATTACGAAATCGAGGGGGCCATTGCCGGCTCATCCTCCGTGCCGATGGAATATCTGCTCATGGCGGGTTTTTACAGCCTGCTCTATTGCGCCGCGGCGATGCTGCTTGCCCTTATTTTCTTTGAAGACCGCGACTTGGCGTAGGCAATTTAATCGTGGGACAGGCATCTTGCCTGTCTTAGTCGATTGGCAGGCTGGAAGCCTACCCCACGTCATAACAAGCCGGAGTCCTCAGACTTTTTCGTTTTTCTGCGTGAATTCCGCGCTCCTAACGACTATATTCTCCGTGGCGGCACTCGCTTCAGGAGATTGTCCGATGGAAAGAATCGCAGCTTGCTTTATTGCCCAGTTGGCATTTCTCTTGTCGTGGTTGCCAGCCCTCGCGCAAAACGGTGATCCCGAACCACCATCCACGGATATCCTCAGCGAAGAACAATGGGCCGACGTAGATGCCTCCGTTGAACGCGGCTTGGACTGGCTCGCCAAGCAGCAGCAACGCGATGGTTCCTTTCCGACGCAGCCTTTTGGTCAACCCGGCGTGACGGGACTCTGTGTGCTCGCGTTCCTGGCTCATGGTCATACTCCTGGCACGGAACCTTACGGCAAAGTCATCGAGAAAGGGGTCAGCTACATCGCCGACCGTCAAAAACCGAACGGCTTGATTGCGCTGGTGGCTCCGATGGGCATGGAGCTTCACCGCAACGTCGACCGCACCGTGGGGGGCACCGCCCTCTACAACCACGGTATTTCTTCTCTCACGCTGAGCGAAGTTTATTCGTCGACCAGCGACACCTCTGCTGAAGAGATCAAGGCGATCATCGAAAAATCGATCGCAACCACCCTCACCATGCAGCGTTGGCCGAAGCAACGCGAGGAAGACCAGGGTGGGTGGCGCTATTTGGATTTGCTCTACACGGATGGTGAGCCTGTCGACTCGAACCTGTCCAACACCGTTTGGCAAATGCTTTTCTTGCGTTCGGCCAAGAACGCTGGCTTCGACGTGCCGCAGGATGCGATTGATGGGGCCGTGACTTTCATCAAGAATTGCTTTTTTGACAGATACCAAACCTTTGGGTTGATGCCCTCGGAACTGGATCACCGCACACGCGGCATGTCGGGAGCCGGCGTGATTTCCTTGGCGCTCGCGGGCATGCACGATTCCGTTGAAGCACAATCTGCCGGCAAATGGATTTTGGAAAACGATTTCGATGAATACAACGTGGTCGAGCCGTTTGGCCAGATCGGTTGGCTCGATGATCGTTACCACTACGGCGTGTTCTACTGCACGCAGGCAATGTATCAACTGGGGGGCCACTACTGGGAAGAGTTTTTCCCGCCGGTGGTGGAAGTGCTCTTGAAGAATCAGAACACGGACGGCTCGTGGGATCCAGAAAGTCACGGCAGCGACTTCAAATACGGCAATGTTTACACGACGGCTCTCATGGTGCTCTCCTTGGGTGCGCCGAACCAGTTTCTGCCGGTCTTGCAGCGCTAAAGTTTCAGGCAGCGTAAGAATCAGTCCTTGAGGCAATGCTGATTCGCCATCGAGATGCCGCTCAGGATGCTGCCCACGATGCCGACAAAGCCCTGATCGGTGCCGCAGACAAAGAGATTCTGCAAGTGCGTGCGGCCATCGAGTTGCTTCTCGGGTGCGCCATAGATCGCACCGCTATCGTGGCCCGTGAAGCGCACGATAGTGGTCGGCGTGAACATGTCGGTATCGAGCACGCGACTGCGATAGTCAGGCACGAACCGTACGGCGGAGTCGGTGATACGATCGTACCATCGCAGTTTTTCCAGGCGATAACTCCGCTCATCAAGGCCCTGCCAGTAATCGAAATTTGCTAGGGCCGTGATCCGCATTGTTCCCGGCACGGCATGGCCATCGGCGGTCGTTTCCTCGTAAGCAAAGTTATTGGGACTGCATATGACCCCGCTCCGCACGTCGCACGGTTCGTTGGGCACGGTCCAGTGAAACGTGTCGCTGTCGTTGAAGAACGTGATCGTCGAAACATGCCCCAAATCGCGTGGCTCGACATCGAGCGCGGCAATGGTCTCACAAAACGTGAGCCGACCCGAGCCACGAGCTGTCACCGGCTGGCCATCGTCGCAGAGCCGCATGGTTTCATGCCAACCCGCCGAGGAAAGTACGCGGCGACCTTCTAGCCTTTCGCCGTTTTCAAGAATCACGCCGCACACCTGACCGTTCTCAACCATAAGTTCCTTCACGCCGGCTCGCAATTTCAGTTCGCCGCCAAGACCACGAAATTTGCGCACAAGCTGCTTGAGAATCAACCGCACGCCGGCTTGCGGTCGGCCCAGCCCCTCCAGAAAGATGCTGCGAAACATGATCGAGAACTGCCCCCAATCCATGTCGTGCTCACGGGCAGAGCCGTAAAACATCAGCGGGCAGAACAGCATTTCCACCAGCAACGGATCGCGAATGAATTCCGCGACTTTCTCCCGCGCGGAAATCGCTTGATGTGATTCGTTGAGGTCATCATATTCAACAATCGCCGCGAGTAAGCGGTCGAAGTTATCACTCTCCGCTGGAAACTCTTGCGCGATTTCGGACCGCAACAATTCAATATCGTTGTCAAACCGCAACCGCACTCCTGGGAACACAATATCGGACCCCAACTGTGGCGAGATTTGCAGTTCGTCCCACGAGATACGCAACTGCCGCAAGAGCCGGGCGAGGGGCCCCTTCTTCGTCCCCTTGGGCGTGATGTTGGTGAGCGCGTGGAGACCAACGTCGTAATCGCGACCGCGTAGACGATAGAACGAATTCAGCCCACCGATGGTGGTGTGCCGTTCCAGGATGCACACGCGCTGATCGTAATAAGCGAGCCGAATCCCCGCCGCCAATCCCGACATTCCCGCGCCGATGATGATGGTGTCGTACATGGCATGGGGTCACGGATCAGGGGCCGGGGAGCGTTAACTACACCCGCTCGATATCTTTCATCAACGGCGTGAGATAGGTCACGGTCGAATCCATGCTCGCCAGATTCACGTAATCATCTTCCGGAATCTGCACGCGGTGCCGCTTACGAAGTTCCATCACAATGTCGAGGAAGTCCATGCTGTCGAGTTCCAACTGCTGGCGGAAGTTCACCGCGTCATCGAGTTGCGACAAGTCCTCATCGGGAGCAATGGACTCCAGGATTTCCAGGACTTCTTCACGTATTTCTGCGTTTGTCATATGTTATGCTCGCTTAAACTTTTGCTGCTTAGATTTTTTTGATAACCACCGCCGAATTGATTCCCAACATGCCGAACGAGTTGCTGAGAATATAATTCACTTCCTGCTTGTTTCGCGGCTCGCCCAGGACCAAACCTGGGAGTTCGCACTCCGGATCAAGATTGTCCACATTAATCGTGTGATGGCAAAGGCCATCCTCGAACGAGGGCAGATTCCCGGCAAGTTCGAGTGAACCGGCCGCCCCCATCGCATGGCCGATGAAGCTTTTTGTATTGTTGATCAGCGTTCGTTTCGACTTGCCGAACACGGTCCGCAGGGCCGTACATTCTTGAATGTCGCCGCTGGTGGTGGCTGTGGCATGGGTGCTGACGATGTCGATGTCTTCCGCATTCAGCCTCGCACGTTGAAGCGCGAGATTCATGCACCGCGATTGCTGCTCGGGATTGGGCAGCACGAAATCGCTGGCATCGCTGGTCATCGCGTGGCCCACCAACTCGCCATAAATCTTTGCGCCCCGCTTGGCCGCAGCGCTGTAACGCTCGAGCGTGAACAAGCACCCACCTTCCGAAACGACAATGCCGTTACGGTCGCGATCAAAGGGTCGGCTGGCTTGCGTGGGGTCTTCGTTCGCGGCCAGTGCGCCTTGGCTGGCAAAGCCGGCAAAGATGCCAAACGTGTGAATGCTTTCCGACACGCCCCCTGCGATGGCGAAATCACATTCGTCGAGGAGCAACATCTGAGCGCCTTGAATCAGCCCCGCGTTCCCCGCCGCACAGGCCGCACCGATGGTGTAGTGCGGACCGGTGATCCCCATGTTGAGCGTGATCTCGCCCGCGGGGTTGTTTGCCACGGTGCGCGGATTGTGATGGTGCGACCAGACTTTCGTGTCGTAATTGAACGCCTTGATCTCGTTGATTTCGTTTTCCGTCTCGACATTGCCATGCTCGGTCACGCCGATGTAAACGCCGACACGCTCGCGGTTGATCTTGTCCCACTCGATGCCCGAGTTTGCAACCGCTTCGTTGGCACAGTAAATCGACACGCTGCCAGCCCGCGTTCCCCGTCGGAGTTCCTTTCGCTTTTGATATTTCAGCTCGTCAAAATGACATTGCCCGGCCAGTGTGTCACCCACGTACCGAATGTGGTAGCGGTCGACCCCGCTCCTGCCAGCCAACAGCGCAGCACGGAAGTCCGTGAGGTTGTCGCCATTGGGGGCGGTCAGCCCCACGCCGGTGATCACGATTCGCTGGTCATCGCCATCAAAGTTCAAACTGGCACTGCGGATCATGAGAGTCTGGGAAGTCCCTGCGGATAGGAGGAAACTGCGGGAAAACAAGAACTCTTAAAGGTATCCCTAGGGGGAGAAATTGACAACCCGCCGCTGGTTCCCTCATGCCACGATTGAGCAGGAAAAGCCTACTCAATCAGCCCCAAATGCCGATTGAACGCCATCCGCTGCTCATCGCGCCCGAGCTTGTCGGTGATTTCGTTCCAGCGCTCTGCCGCGCCATTGAGAGCCTCGGCTGCTGTTTGATCGTCGGAGATGGCCTTGCCAAGGGCTGCTTCCAATTCGGTCAGATACTCGTCGATGCCAGGGATTCGCGGCAGCAAATACGCATCACCGCGCGACATCGCCGCGCTCAACCAACTCACGCGATTGTCGTCGGCAGCCTCCGTGAACCATCGCGCTCCTTGCGACACCTGAGAAGCGCGGAACCACAATGTCGCCTTGCTGCGTTGGCTGAGTTGCGACCCCGTCGAACCACTCACGAGCCACGGCAGCAACTTGAAAGCCGACGCCGCGTTCCGCGATTCGGTTGTGACACTCACCAACCGACCGCCAAATCCACAAATTACAGGCGGCAATGTGACAGCGCTCGATTCCCAGCGATCGAGGCTCGCATTGTAAACTTCCTCGCCGATCAAAAGAGGCGAAAGCCACAACGAACTGGCCATTCTCGGCATCGCAACTGCGGCAAAGAATTTCGCCTCCGATGCAGCTTTTGCCATGGCCTCCAACCCGCGCACCATCTGCGGCTGGTCAAGTTTGGCATTCATCGTTTGCGCATCGAAAAACAGGGCCGCACGATCTGCGGGCGGAGTCGCGGCCAGCGTTCGTGCCAGGAATTCACTGATCAGCGGAAACGGCAGTTCCTCGGACTTTGCCGTGCGAGCTGCATTTGTACTCAGCTGCTCCCAACTTTCCGGCAGTTTCTCGGGAACTTCTCCTCGCCAAGCCATAGTAAGTGGCATTTCCCCCAGCGACAGCGCGAACACCTCGCCACCGTACCGCACCGCTTGGTCGCGCACCATCGTGAAAAAATCGCCCCAAGCGAGCACCGGATCCTCAAGTACCGATTCACGCACTGGCCGCAGCCAGTTCCGCATCACAAGCGTGCCAAGATACCGCGAGGGATAAATCACCACGTCGGCTGACAATTTATTCGCGGCAAGCAGTTCGTCGAGCGTCATTTGGGCGACGGCCAATTCACCGCCGCTCCGTTCGCTCCACTCCCCCGCCAGCAGCGTGATCCCCTTCGCCAATTCCGCATCATCCACCACCAACACCGCGAGCTTCACCGCCGCTCGCGGCTTAGCGACGACAGCTTTCTGGGCTTCTGGTTTCGCCGCGTCCCGACATCCCCATGAAATTACCAAGATCAGGACTAGAATCAGAAGCCGCATTGTGTGTACTTTGGTGCCTAATGAAAATAAAACCAAAGCCGCATTATAACTTATTCCTTTTCTAGCCGCAGGCGAGAATGTCCCTCCGTTAGTTGAAAAGCCGGTTCCACCGACGTTCACAATATCACGCGGACTTCTGCTCGGCGTCAATGGTCTTCGTATCGAGCACGTCGAGTTGGCTCACCAACAGGTGCAGCTG
>Ga0163152_10000335_pt1 | contig 84183 bp, 61 predicted proteins | sample OliLakLV19MP8IB2_FD_148635 | JGI IMG/M metagenome (GOLD analysis project Ga0163152, IMG submission 148635) | Freshwater microbial mat bacterial communities from Lake Vanda, McMurdo Dry Valleys, Antarctica - Oligotrophic Lake LV.19.MP8.IB-2 | ecosystem: Environmental > Aquatic > Freshwater >...
CAGCCACACCTGATCCACATCCCAGGAACGAAAGGTTTTGCTCATGTCGCTTAGAAACCATATTCGCGACCGGCTGTCCATCACGAAATTCGGTATTACTCGGACAGGCTCCTAGTATCAGCGCGAGCAGCAGCAGATTGACCACGGCCGACCCCATCCGAAGTCCGCCCGCCTCACGATAAAATCGAGAGCTGTACAGACTGCGAACGAAGTTCTGAATCGGGCCGCCATCGGCGGGCGTGGGCTCTCCTATCGACACGAGCCGGAGAGTATCAGTCGGGCCGGGTGCGCGGTGAGTCCCCCCCATGGGGCGGGCGACCCGTTACTGATTCAACCGCTTGATCCGGCTCCAGGTCGTCGCTTCCACCGGAACGATGCAATCGGTGTAGTTATAAGTGACCCGGATGTTGGCGTAGGGCCGGGGACCGATCGACCAGCTGCTGGCGCCGGTCTGGTACGAACCGTCCGTGGCGAAGCCGGGCAGGCTGATCGTGCCGGCGCCGGTGAAGAGTGCGAGGTCCGGGGGGTTCGTCAGACAGAGACTGTCGGAATCGGCGCCGGGCAGGAACCTGTAGGTGCGTCCGGAGGATCCGCCGTAATCCAGCGAGTTATCGAAGCTGGTCACCGAGTCCGATGTGACCACAACCGGCTGCACGATGAGGATGGATGTCAGGTTCGGCCGCTGCAGGGTGATCGTGGCGATGCCGTGGACCGCTTGAGCGATGTCATGATGGGCTCTCCAGGATGTGGGGGCAGGGAAATCAGGCCGGATGAGAGCGGAATCCTGAATGGGCCGATCGATCACCCCGGGGCACGGTCCCGCGTGGATGAATATAACATGGGATCTGGGTTGGCCTGGCCGGCCCGACCTAGGCCGCGCGGGCCACCGCGGGGTCGAGCGGCAGACGGAAGCAGAAGCGGCTGCCGGGAAGGCTGCCGCCGGACTCCACGTAGATCCGGCCGCCGTGTCCTTCGACGATGCCGCGGGAGATGAACAGGCCGAGGCCCGTGCCCCCCACCTTCCGGGTATGCGAGGAGTCCAACTGCTTGAATTTCTGGAAAAGTAGCGGCAGGTATTCGTTGGCAATCCCCGGACCCTGATCGGACACCGTGAAGAGAATCTCCTCGGCGTCGAGATCCACCGAGACCTCCACCGTCGTCTTCTCGGGAGAAAACTTGAGCGCGTTGCCGACCAGGTTGGTCAACACCTGGGCGATGCGCATCCCGTCGGCGGTAAAGGTTGGCAGCTGACCCGTCGGCTTGAAGGCCAGTTCGATCGACTTCTTGCGGGCCAGCGGCGCCAGGTGCTCGAACACGCCGCGGACCATCTCGGCCGCGTCCACCGTCTCGAAGTTGAGCGGCAGCTTGCTCCCCTCAATCTTGGAAAAGTCGAGAATGTCGTTGATCTGGTTGATGAGTCGCTCGACCGAGGCCATGCAGATTCCGAGCAACTTCTGCTGCTTGTCATTGATCGTGAAGTATTCCCGGTCGGAGAGGATTTCCAGCGACCCCTTCATGGCGGTCAAGGGCGTGCGAAGCTCGTGCGAGACAACGGCCACGAATTCCGATTTCATCCGGTCGATCTCTTTCGCCTGGCTGTACAGCTGCGCGTTGACGATGGCGATGGCCGCCTGGCTGGCGAACATGGTCAGGACGTTTTGATCCGCCGGCAGGAAAGGCCCGCCGTCCTTGTTCATGACGTCGATCACGCCGATCAGCTCCCCCTTGGAGAGGAGTGGCACTGCCAGGGCCGAGTTGGCGCCGAGCCGGCAGAGCGGTTCAATGGATGGGTCGGCCAGGCTTTCGGCGATTTCGGCGGTACGGCTTCGGACCACGCGACCATTCAGCCCTTCGTCCGAACGAATCCGAAAGGTCGGCACGAACTCAGGATCCATGCCCATTCCGGCGATGCCGGCCAACTGTCCGGAATTTCCCTGGTTCAGGAGAACGATGCCAGATCGCGCGCCGGTCAGGCTGACCGCCTTTTCGACGATGACATCCATGGTCTGATTCAGGTTCAGGCTCTCGGAGATCTGCTGCCCGACCTCGTACAGCGTGGACATCTGCCTCGTCGCGATGTTGACCTTTTCGCGGAGGATCTCCTCGTGCCGCTGGAGTTCCTCGTTGGCGCTGGTCAGGTACTCCAGCAGCTGCCTGTTCTCCTGCTTCAATCGACGGGCCTGGATGCCGCGGGTCACGACCTGATCGACATTCCACAGGTCGAATGGCTTGGTGATGTAGTCGTAGGCCCCGTGACGCAGCGCGTCGATGGCCGTGGAGGTGGAGGCGAATCCGGTGATGACCAGGACAACGATCTCCGGATCGAATTTCTTGGCCCGGGCCACGACTTCGAGTCCGTCGACGCCGGGAAGGTTGATATCCGTCAGGAGCAGATCGAACGAACCGGTCTCGAGCTGGGCCAGTGCCGCCTCGCCGTTGCCGGCGGTGGACACGTCATAGTCCCTCTCGGAGAACAGATCGACGAAAATTTCGAGGACACTCTCTTCATCGTCAACGATCAGAATGCGCGGTCGGCTGTAGCTGCCGCTGACCGTGAGGCCGGTGGTCCGATCGTCGGAGGAAACCATGGTCAATTTGAATCTCCACTCAGGAGGCGCTGGCCGCGGGAAGATTGGTGTATTCGTCCCGGTTCCGGCGCCGCGCCCGTTCGAGGACATTATCGGCCGCCCGGAGAAGTTCTTGAGGCTCGGCGGCGTCCTCCGGAAAGGTCACGGCCGCGGTGGAAGCCGAGAGGCGCTTCCGCCGGGGGAATGAGTGGCTTTCGATGCCGGCGGCCAGCCGACGGGCGGCCGCCTCCGCCTCATCACGGTTCGTGACCGGCAGGAGCAGGGCAAATTCGGCCGGTCCGGTCCGGGCCACCAGGTCGGTGCCCCGGGCCAGGTCTTTCAGAATCGAGGCGATTTCCACGACGGACCGGTCGGCCGATTCAGGGCCGACGGCCTCCCGAAAATCGGAAAACTCATTGATCGACACACGCACCAGGGAAAATTCCTGGAGAAACCGCCCGGCGCGAACCGACTCATCATGAATTCGGGAGATGAGGTGGCCGGTCGTGTAGAGGCCGGTCAGGTCATCGGTGATCGATACCTCGCGGATTCGTCGCTCGAGGACAACCTTTTGAACCAGCGCGGCGGCCTGTGTTCCGACCATGACCAGAAGCCGGAGATCATCCCGGTTGAACGAGTTTTCACGGGAGTGGCCGAGCGTCAGGACACCCAGGGTCTTGCCGGCCACGACCAGCGGTGCGGCCATGAACGACTTGATGACACCCTCGTGGGTCGGCTGGCTTCGCTTGAGTGATCCGAACAGGATCGGCTTCTGCGTACGCGCCACCCAGCCGGAGAAGCCGGTGCCGCCGTCAAACTGAATTCGGTCGATCAGGTCGGTTTCGTGCCCGATGGTGGCCGCCACCTGAAGCTGGCCGGTGGCCGAATCAACCAGGTAGAGCGTGGCCCCCTCGTGCGGGATGGCCTGATTCAAGAGCGCCAGGAGCCGTTCGCAGCACTCCGTCGGATCAATGATGCGCGAAATCTGACGGTTGATCTCGAAGAGGGTCTCCATTCCCTTCGCACGGGACACCACCGCCGCATCACCTTCGGGTGACAGGCAGTTGGCCAGCTTCTTCTGGAAATTGCCCACCCGGGTCAGAGCGTCGGTTGAACTGGCTTCCTGACCCAGTTCCTCGGCCTGTGTCTTCAGACGCCCGATCTCGTCCTGCTCCAGGAGGCCGCGATCCTCCAGTGACTCGACGAGCTGGAGGGCGTTCTTCTTCTGCGACCTGGCCCAGGCCGCCGTCGAATGAATGTCCGTGGTCGAATCCTTCGCGACCGTCAGGCTCTTCGCGGTGGTCGGCTTCTTTGCGGTCGTCAGCTTCTTTGCGGCCGGTGCGGCCTTGGTGATCTTCGAGACGCGAGCGGTCATGGTCTTTCCCCCAGTTGGAAGACGATGCGTTTCGTATGCGAGTGACCTGTTGTTCAGGCCACCTGAGTCATGGTGGTTGGAGCGGAACTGCGATGGATCAGGCCGCCATCTTCCCCAGGCGGCGCCGGACGCGGCCAACCGCCTTGGTGTGGATCTGCGAGGCGCGCGATTCGGAGATGTCGAGGGTCTCGCCGATCTCCTTCAGCGTCATTTCCTCGTAGTAGTAGAGGGCCAGCACCAGCTTCTCCTGTTCGGTGAGTCCGGAGAGAACGTCGACGAGGACATCCTTCAGTTCGTCCTTCTCGATCCGGTCGAGGGCATTGGTGGCCCGCGTGTCCTCGATCAATTCCGCCATTCCGGCGCTGCCGGCATCATCACCGTCATTGGCGGGCTGGTTGAGCGAGAGGAGGATGACGCCGCGCACGTCGTCGAGGATGCGCCCGAACTGACTGTTCGAGACCGACATTTCGGAGGCGACTTCCTGGTCGGTGGCCTGGCGGCCGAGGCGCTGGTCGAGTTCGCGACAGACGGTGTCCAGCTGACGCGCCTTGCGGCGGATCGAACGGCTGGCCCAGTCCATCGAGCGGAGTTCGTCCAGAACGGCACCGCGGATGCGCCACACGGCGTAGGTCTCGAACTTGGTTCCCTTGCCCGAATCGTATTTCTCGAGCGCGTCGAAGAGTCCCAGGGCGGCGGCGTTGAGGAGATCATCCCGCTCGACGTACTTGGGTACGTTGGCGGCGATCCGATCGACCACATATTTGACGAGCGGCTGATAGCGCTCGTAGGCCGCCTCCTTGGACATCTTCTTCCAGACGGGGGCCGTCGCCTCGGGCTCGGTGCGACGACGGTTCGGGACGCTTGCGGTGGCTATCGCCATGTCAGCTCTCGCTTCCTCGTTCGGGTGGACATCTCGCTCGGGTCGTGAACCGCAGCGGGCTTGCTTCCCGTTACGGCCCCTGTCCGTTCAGCCGGCCATTCGTTCCCGGGCGCCGTTGGGGCGCCCGACTCCTTCCGGATCGCGGACAGAATCGTTATGAAGCACGCGTTGTGCCAGCCGGACGATGCTTTTCGCGGCAGGAGAGTTCGGGCTGGCTAAAAGAAAGGGCTCCTGGGCACGGACAGCCTTCGCCACGACAGGGTCAAGAGGCAGCCACCCCCAGTACTCCGGGTCGAGGCGCAGGAACTGCTTGCACGCCTTGGAGATACGGTTCCAGCTTTCCAGGGCCTCCAGCGAGCCGGTGGCCTGGTTCACGATGATCCCGGGGGCCCTGGTGAGTCCCGACCGATTCAGAATCTTCAGGAGACTGAACGCCGCCGAGATGGCCGGCGGCTCCGGCGTCGTAACGATCAGATTTTCACCACCCAGGCGGGCCAGACTGGTGACGTTTCGACCAACGCCGGCCCCGGCATCGATCAGGATCAGGTCGAGAGATTCATTGAGGTCATTCAGCGCCCGGAACAACTTCTGGCGCCGAAAATCATCCAGATTGGCCAGATCGTCATCTCCCGACGTGCTCGGCAGGACCCGAACACCGGCGTAGCTTTCGACCAGCGTCTCTTCCAGCGTGGCGCGGCCGGCCACGAGATCGGCCGCCGTGTGCCGCGGCATGACCCCCATCAGGAGATCGAGACTCGACAGCGAGAGGTCGCCGTCGACGAGCAGGACACGACGCCCCTGGCGCCCCAGCGCGATCGCCAGGTTGGCGGCGATGTTGGTCTTGCCGACGCCTCCCTTGCCGGAAAGAAAGGTGATCGTGCGCGTCGTCACGGTGCGCGGCCGGGGGTCGGTGGAAGGATCCGCGGCCGGTTCGGGGCTTTGTCCGGCCACGACGGAGAGGAATGGCGGCGGATTCCGCCGTTCGGAGGAACGATTCACCTGTCCAATCCCCTCGTTCGTTTGATTCGGGTGATCGCGCCCCGGGGACGCCGTCAGACAACCAGTTGGAGGCGAGTTGACTGCAAGGCGCATGCCACGTGGTGAATTGCGCGGCGGGGGCCAGCCAGCGTGAGTTGGGGCGGTCTGTCCACCGGGAGTGGAAGCACCGCCGTCACTCGCGGGTGGTCAAATGTGATCGCTCCGACCAATTTTCATCCGACCGCGGGTGGGTCCATCGGCGAGGCGCGTCCCCCGGAGACGCAGGCTGTTTAGTACGACGGAGACACTGGAAACGGCCATGGCCAGGCTGGCCAGCACCGGCGACAAGGTCAGCCCGAATGCGGGGTAAAGGGCTCCGGCGGCGATCGGAATGCCGACCACGTTGTAGCCAAAAGCCCAGACCAGGTTCTGGCGAACCGTGGCCAGCGTTTTCCGCGACAGTTGGATCGACTGCACGATGCCGGTCAGATCGCCGCGGACCAGCGCGATATCGGCCGCCTCGACGGCGATGTCGGCACCGGTGCCGATGGCGATGCCGACATCGGCCGCCGCCAGCGCCGGGGCGTCGTTGATGCCATCCCCCACCATCGCCACCCGGTGTCCGGCCGACTGGAACCCGGCCACGACCGCCGCCTTGTCGGCCGGTAGGACCGGCGCCCGCACGTCGTCTATCCCCGTTTCGCGTGCGATGAACCGGGCGGCGGCCGCCGAATCGCCGCTGAGGAGCGCGACATGAAGCCCCATGGACTTGAGCCGTGAGACGACCGCCGCCGCGTTCGGCTTGACCGTATCGGAGAGGCCAATCAGCCCGGCAAGTTTTCCGTCGACCGCCACGAACAGCGTCGTCCGGCCCGACTCGGCGAGGCGGGCCGCATCGAGGGCCGGCCCGGAATCGGCGGCGATCACGATTCCGTGAAGGGCGAGAAACGCGGCCGTTCCGAGTCGAATGTCGCGATCCCCGATCCGCGCCGACACGCCGCCGCCCGGCATCGCCTCGAATGATGTCACCTCGAATGATTGGATGACGCCGCGCGCCTCGGCCTCGGCCACGATCGCCCGCGCCAGGGGGTGTTCGCTCCGCCGCTCGGCCGCGGCCGCGAGTGCCAGGAGATCGGACTCCGACCCGAGCGCCATCACATCCGTCACGCGCGGACGCCCTTCGGTCAGGGTACCGGTCTTGTCGAGCAACACCGTGTCCACGGATGCCGCCACCTCGAGCGCGGCCGCATCCCGAATCAGGATACCGAGCTCGGCCGCGCGGCCGGCACCCACCATGATCGCCGTGGGCGTGGCAAGGCCGAGGGCGCACGGGCAGGCGATGATCAAGACCGTGACCGCGGCGGTCATGGCGTAGAGGGCGCGCGGCTCCGGCCCCACGAGCAGCCAGACGGCCGCCGCAACGAGCGCGATGAGAATCACAACCGGAACGAAAACCGAGGACACCCGGTCGGCCAGACGCTGAATCGGCGCCCGCGATCCCTGCGCCGATTCCACCAGCCCGGCGATCTGGCCCAGGAGCGTGTCACCCCCGAGGCGGGTGGCGATGATTCGCAGCGAGCCGTTGCCATTCAAGGTGCCGGCGAAAACGGCGGCGCCCGGCGCCTTCTCGACCGGCATTGATTCCCCCGTCAGCATCGACTCATCGATGGCCGAACTTCCCTCCGTAACCCGGCCATCTACCGGAATTCGTTCACCGGGCCGAAGGACGAGTTGATCATCCAGCGCCACATCCTCGACTTCGAGATCGACCTCGCGATCATCCCTCAGAACATGCGCGATGGGCGGCGCGAGGTCGAGCAGGCGTCGGACGGCACCGGCGGCCCGGCGGCGCGCGCGTGATTCAAGCAGGCGGCCGGTGAGCACCAGCGTGATGATCCAGGCCACCGCCTCCCAGTAGACATCCGGCGCGAGACCGGCCGCCTCGTACCACCGGCTCCCCAGCGTAGCCAGAAGGCTCTGAATGAAGGCTGCCCCCGTGCCGACCGAGATCAGCGTATTCATGTCGGCAACGCGATGCCGGGCACCGTTCCAGGCGGCGCGATAGATATCGCGGCCGGACCAGAGAACGATCGGGAGCGTCAGGAGAAACGAGGCCCAGCGGAGCCCATCTGCCGGCAGCCGGTACAACCAGGGAAGGGCGAGCCGGCCGAAGGAATCGACGGGAGCCATGAGTCGATGAAGCAGATCGTGCCCCGCGGGTCCCGTCGTCGTCATGAGCGGCATGGCCAGGATAGCCACCACCACCGACAGGACGCCCGAAACCGTCACGCGCCGAACGAGAGCTTCGTGCCGCGACTGCCGACGGGCATCCTCCTCGTCGAGGCTCCGCCCGCGGCGCGATGCCGCGGAGGCCCTGGGCATGGCACCGTAACCGGCATCCTTGACCCGCTCGATCAACCGCTCGACCGATGTGGCCGTCTCGTCGTGCGCCACCGTCGCCCGCTCCGTGGCAAAGTTGACGTAGGCCGAATCGACCCCCGGCGTCGCGCCGAGCACTTTTTCGATGCGCCCGGCACAGGCCGCGCAGTACATGCCGGTCAGGTCAAGAGTGGTGGTGCGTTTCATGGGAGGCGCCTCAACCCGCGGGCCTGGCCTCGAAGCCGGCGTTGGTGATCCGCGTCACCAGCGTTTCGACCGACGTCAGCGCCGGATCATAGGTGACGAGGGCGGACTTGCCGGCCAGGTCGACCTGGCTCGACGCAACGCCCGGCGTGGCTTCCAGCACGCGTGTCACGCTTGCGACGCAGCCGCCGCAGGTCATCCCATCAACATGAAATTTCGTGGTGGTCATCGGACTTGCTCCTTTTCGGTCAACGGGTGAAGCGATCCAGCAGCTCGCTCATTTCCTTGCTGACGCGGGCGGCCTCCGCCGCATCACCGGAGCGCATCGCGCCGGCCACGCAGCTCTGCATGTGGTTCTCGACCATCTGCCGGCTTACCGCCCGCAACGCCTCGTGCACCGCTGCCACCTGCGTCAGGATGTCGATGCAGTAGCGCTTCTCCTCGACCATCCGTGCCAGGCCGCGTACCTGGCCTTCAATCCGGGCCAGGCGGACCGGAATTTCACCCGGCGGGCCAGCTGTTCCGGAACCCTGTGTGGTTGATGGCTTTGCCGTCATTCGCACCCTTTCCGCCATGTCTGGCCTGACAGTTGCAACCTATTTATAGGAGCCTGATCCCCCCTTCGCTTCAGAGTATACCCCCGGGGGGTAGGATACAGGGAAAATGGATGCCGGGGTTCGCTCAGCCGGTTCGTCCGTGTCGATGCCGGTGGTGGATATCGGGGTAGTGCGGATGGGTATGTTCCAGGGGCTCGTGCCGGTGCCAGTGGGTGTGCGGCTCGCCGGGCGGATCGTCCGGACCATGTTCGTGCTGATGGTGAATGTCGTGATGATGCCGGTGCCGATGTTCCAGTGGCTCGTGAACGTGGTGGTGCGCATGGGCCTCGGTCAGATGGATCCAGAGACCGATGGCCATGAGCGCGGCGGCGCCGAGGATCAGGGGCGTGAAGGGCTCGCGCCAGAGAATCAGCCCGGTGGCCGCGCCGACGAACGGGGCGAGTGAGAAGTAGGCGCCGGTGCGCGCCGTCCCCAGATCCCGCAGGGCCGTGATGAACAGCACGAGGCTGATGCCGTAACTCAGGAGTCCGAGCAGCAGGGCGCCACCGACCAGCGGCACCGGGGGAAGCGCCCCGCCCCGCGCGAGTCCGATCGCCAGGTTGACGCTCCCGGCCACGAGTCCCTTGAGGGCCGCGGTACGAACCGGATCCGACGCCGACACTTTCTGGGTGAGGTTGTTGTCGATGCCCCAGGCGAGGCACGCTCCCGCCACCGCCAGCGGACCCGCGAGCGATCCCACGGCCAGCCGTCCTTCCCATGACAGGAGCGCGCCGCCTGCCACGATGGCCAGCATGCCGACGATAATCCGCCGGTCGGCATTCTCGCGGAACACGACCCAGGCGATCAGGGCCGTGAAAACCCCTTCCAGGTTCAGGAGCAGCGAAGCCGACGACGAGGTGGATCGTTCGAGGCCGAACATCAGGAGGAAAGGTCCGATGATCCCGCCAAAGAAAATGGCGCCGGCCAGCCATGGCCAGTCACGCGGAGATCGCGTCTCCTTCGAAGTCGTCGGCGCGCTTCGACCGGTGCGACGGATGAGAAACCAGAGGCCAAGGCCAAGCCCGGATCCGAGGTAGAGCAATCCGGCGAGCACTTGAGGAGAAGTAACACCAAGCAGCCCCTTGGCGATGGGCGTCGAGATCCCGAACAGGATCGCGGCGAGCAGGGCGGTCAGGACAGCCGGTCGATTCATGGTGTCGATCCTTTCGTTCGGCAGGTGAACGTGTGCCGGTTCTCGTCATCTTGAGAGCTGGAGACGACGCCTGGCAAGCTGGCAGGATCCGGTGGTCCAGGCCCAGGTGATTGTAGTGAGTGCCTTCGACGTGATACGACTTATGGATGAACGTGAGCGGAGCAAGACGGTTCAGCCTCGGGATCCTTTCCGGGATTCTGCTCATCTGGGCCATGCTGGCACCCGCCGCCCATGGGTGGCTGCACGATGCGGTTCCGCCGGGGCACTCCCACGAGCCGGAGGTGCCCGCTCATCACCATGACGACGGTACCCCGCCGGATGCCCATGGGGACAACCCGGCATTGGTCGCCGACCACTTCGATCATCACCATTATCAGACGGACCTTGCGGGCGCTCGACCTCGCGCCCAGGCCAGCGCCCTCGCGCCATGTCCGATCCAATGGCTCTGCGCAAGGCCGCCCCTCCTTTCGACGCTGACCGGCCGTCAGGCTGACGGTCAGCCGGGGCCAATCCCCACATCCCAACGACCCGCGGCACCCCGGGCTCCCCCCACGACCTGATCGTCCTCTTCACGAAAAGCTGATTCCGTGACGCCCCCGACCTCCTCGGGGATATCTGTGGTCGCTCGATCCGGGCCGCAGTGGACGCGTCGCCTGCCCAACGCTTGTTCGCACGTGGTCCCACACGGGTCCACCCGGAGGATGTTCATGCCGTTTCGTTCCCCTCGAGCCCGCCGACTGGCTTCGGCACGCCTTGCCGTATTGACCGGCATCTTTCTTCTGTTCACCGGTCCGGCGTATCGCCTGCGGGCCTCCGAGACGACAGGCTCCCTGAATACCGATGATCGTCCGGAGCTCCGGCTCTCGCTGGACGACGCTCTGGGGCGCGCGCGCCGTCAGAATCCGGGTGTTCGTGCCAGCCGCGAGGCCGAAGCAGCGGCCCTGGGACTCTTTCGTCAGGCTGGTGCCTGGCCGAATCCCGAGTTTCAGTATGAGCGGGAGCAACTCAAGGAATCGGGAGTCGCCACAACAGAGCAGCGTGTCCAGATCGTTCAGGAGTTGGACTGGAGCGGCGCCCGGGGAGCCCGGCGCACCGCCGCCCGTCATCGCCGCGAGGCCTCATCGGCCCGCGTTTCCATCGCCGAACTGGATCTCGATCTGGAGGTTCGCCGGCAGTACGCCGCGCGCGCGGTGGCCGAGCGTCACGTCACGATCGCCGACTCGCTCGTCAGTCAGTTCGAACGGGCCGTGGCCTCGAGCGAAGAGCGTCGGCTCGCCGGCGAGGCCTCGGACTACGAGGTCCGCCGACTGCGGATCGAGGCGGCTCGGCTGCGGAGCGAGTCCATGGCACGACGGACCGAGCTCGATGCCTCCCGCATCGGCCTGCCGTTGATGCTCGGACTTCCGATCGATTCGGTCCGCGTGATCACCGACTGGAACGAGCTGGTTCGATTGTCGCCTCTCGGTGCCTGGCCGGATTCGGAGTTGCCGGATGTCGTGGCGAACCACCCGGAACGGCTCGAGATCGATCGGGAGCGTCAGGCGGCGGCGGCCGAGCGCCACAGCGTTCGCGCCTCGCGGTGGGCCGGTCCCAGCCTCGGCCTGGGCTGGAAGTGGAGCCGACTCGAGCCGACAGGGCAGGCCGACGGGCCGATTGTTTCCATAGCCATCCCCCTTCCGCTCTGGAACCGGTCGGCCGGCCAGGTGGACGCGGCCGAAGCGGAGATCCGGCGGCTGACGATCGAAATGGACGGCATTGAACGGCGCCTGTCCGCCGACCTGCGTCGCATGTGGGAGGCCGCCCGTTCCGCGGACGCGCGCCTCGCGGAGCTGGACGAATTGATGGATACCGAAATGCCGTTGCTCCTGACCACTGCGGAGACGGCCTGGCGCGAGGGGGAATTCACGCTGCTCGAATGGCTGGATGCTGTCCGGGCCGCGGCCGACCTGGAATCCGAGCATCTCGCACTGCTGCTTCAACGATTCGTTCGTCGGGCCGAGCTCACCCGTGCCCTGGCGCGTTTGACCATGGAGGCCTCATGACCATTGGCAGAACCCTTCGATCATTGCTGCCGGTACTGGCGCTCTGGGCCGCGGCCTGCGCGGGACCGGAAAAGGCGGCGGACTTGTCCGCACCCGAACTGCCCGGCTCGTCCGTCACCCTCTGGACGGCGTCGACGGAGCTCTTCATGGAAGTACCGGCATTGCTCGTGAACCAACCCGAAAAGTTCGCGGTCCACCTGACACGTCTCTCGGATGCCACGCCGCTCCGGACGGGACCGGTGACCTTTCGCTTCAAGCCGGTCGACGGCGGCGAGGCGCTGGTCGTCATGCAGGCCGAGCCGCGGGCGCCGGGAATCTTCGGCCCCGCCCCGTCATTTGCGCGAGCCGGGACATACGACCTGGTGATCGAGATCGCGAGTCCCGATCTGACTGATCGGATCGAGGTGCCGGGCCTCACGGTGTACGCAGCGGCGGCCGACGTTCCACACGAGCATGGCGAGTCAGACGCGGGTGGCATCGCTTTTCTCAAGGAGCAGGCCTGGAAAACCGAGGGCTTTCAAACGGCGTTCGCCACCACTGGCCGTCTCGCGGAGATCGTGGCCGCGCCGGCGAGAGTAACTCCCGCGGCCGGTTTCGAAAGTTGGATCACGGCCCCGATCGCGGGACGATTTGATCTGGCGCGTCCGGACGCGGTCACACCGGGCCGCATGGTCCGAAGGGGTGAGACATTGGCCCGACTCTGGCCCATGCCCGGGGACGGCGGCTCCTCGTTGCCGGAGGCGCGCCGTGAACTGGCGGATGCTGAGGCGGAAATGACGCGGGTGACACGCCTCTCGAAGGCCGGCGCCATCCCGACCCGCCGGGTCGCCGAGGTCGAGAATCGGCTGCGGGCCGCCCGCGAATCCCTGGCAGGACTGCCAGGCAAAGCCAGCAGCGACGGTTCGGTCCAGTTGATAGCAGCCATCGATGGGCAGGTGGTGGAGGTTCGCCAGGTGACCGGCGTCCGCGTCGAACCGGGTGAACCGCTGATACGGATCCTGAACCCGCGGCGACTCTGGCTCGTCGTCGACGTCGCATCCCCGACCCTCACGTCCCCGGGGGACATCGGTCCCGTGACCTATCGAATTGAAGGAGAGGCGGACTCACGCCGCTCGGGCGATTTCGTCGGGTCCGCCCCCGAGATTGATCCCGTCACGCGCTCGCGGAGGCTCATCTTCAATCTCGACAATAGCGCTGCCGACATCCAGGCCGGAAGCCTTGCCCAGGTGGAATTGCCCACCGGCCAGGAGCAGGACGGCGTACTCATCGCGGCCAGCGCCGTCATCGAGGAAGACGGTCAGCCCATCGCGTACGTTCAGGTATCCGGCGAATCGTTCGAACGCCGAACGCTGACGGTGGGCGCCCGTAACGGGGATCAGGTCCTTGTCCTTGCGGGCATCAACGCGGGCGAGCGCATCGTGACGGGCGCCGCCTTCCAGATTCGCCTGGCCTCCCTCTCCACGTCCGTGCCGGCGCACGGCCACGCCCACTAGGAGCGACGCATGCTGAATCGATTGATTGCCTGGTCGCTCGCGAATCGCGGAATGGTTCTCGTCCTGGCTGGCCTGTTGCTGGTGGCCGGAACCTGGACAGCCACCCGCACGCCGGTGGATATCTTCCCCGACCTGACGGCGCCGACCGTCACGATCATTGTCGAAGCCTCCGGCATGGCCCCGGAGGAAATTGAAACCGTGGTGACATTTCCGCTGGAATCCGCCGTGAATGGGGCCCCGGACGTGCGCCGCGTCCGATCATCCACCGTCACGGGCATCAGTGTCGTCTGGGTGGAGTTCGAGTGGGGCGTCGACATCTTCCGAGCTCGCCAGGCCGTGCTGGAACGGATCCAGGGCGTGGCATCGGCCTTCCCGCCGGGTGTTGACGAACCCATCCTCGCGCCGATCAGCTCCATCATGGGCGAAATCCTGATGGTCGGACTGGGCGGAACCGCCAGTCCGGAAGACCTTCGCTCCGTAGCCACCTGGGAGGTACGACCGAGGCTCCTCGCGATGCCCGGCGTGGCCCAGGTCATTCCTATCGGCGGCCATGTTCGCGAGTACCAGGTGCTGATCGACCCGGTGCGCATGGGGGCCGCCGGCGTGACGCTGGATGAAGTTCTCCGCGCGGCCGGCGAAGCGGGCGTCAACAGTTCCGGCGGAGTGGTGGTCAGCAAGGGACAGGAATACCTGGTCCGGACACTGGGCCAGGTGCGCGGCACCGGCGACATAGCCGGCACGGTGGTGGCCGTGCGAAACGGTGTACCGCTCCGCCTCGGGGATGTGGCCGAGGTCATGATCGGCCCGGCGCCCCGGTTCGGCGACGGCTCCGTGAACGGGAAACCGGGTGTCGTCCTGGCCGTCCAGAAACAGCCGGGCGCCAACACACTGGCGCTGACCCGCGACATCGACCAGGCGCTGGAGGAGATTCGATCACGGCTCCCGCCCGGCATGACTCTACATACCGACCTCTTTCGCCAGTCGAGTTTCATCGAGCGAGCCATCGAGAACGTGGTCGAGGCCCTGCGGGATGGCGCGCTCCTGGTCATCGCCGTCCTCGCGGTCTTTCTCTGGAATCTACGGGCGACCGCCATTTCGGTCCTGGCCATTCCCCTCTCGCTGTCCGCGGCCTTCCTGGTGCTTCACGTGCTCGGCCTGACCTTGAATACGATGAGCCTCGGGGGGCTGGCCATCGCCATTGGTGCGCTGGTCGACGACGCCATCATTGATGTCGAAAACGTCGACCGACGGCTGCGGGAGAACCGGCGCCTGCCGGTATCCGACCAGCGCCCGGTCATGACCGTCGTCTATGACGCCTCCCGGGAGATCCGCGCCTCCATCGTCAACGCCACGGCCATCATCATTGTTGTCTTCCTCCCGCTCTTCTTCCTGGGCGGTGTCGAGGGGCGGCTGTTAAAGCCGCTCGGCGTGGCATACATCGTCGCACTCCTGGCGTCGCTCCTGGTCGCCGTCACCGTGACGCCGGCCCTGGCCTCCTGGTGGCTGGTCGGGCGGAAGGACGCACCGCCGCGCGGCGACAGCGCCGTCGTCACGGCCCTCAAATCGGTTTACCGACGCCAGCTGGCGTGGGTGCTGGCCCGACCGCGACGGGTGATTCTCGGCGCCGGTGTGGCGCTCATCGGCGCCCTGGCCGTCCTGCCGTTCCTTGGCAGCTCGTTTCTTCCTGAATTCAACGAAGGCGCCCTCACCATCTCGGTCGTGACGGTGCCCGGGACATCTCTCGACGAGGCCAATCGGATCGGACTCCGCGTCGAGAGCATGCTCCTGGCTCACCCGGAGGTGGCGGCCACCGACCGCCGCCAAGGGCGCGCCGAACTGGATGAGCATGCCCAGGGCGTCAATGCCGGGGAAATCGATGCACGATTGCATGACGGTGTCGATCGCGACGAACTGCTGGCAACGCTTCGGGAGGAATTCACCTCGCTGCCCGGCACGAACATCACGATTGGCCAGCCGATCGGGCATCGCATTGATCACATGCTGTCCGGGACCCGCGCCAGCATCGCGGTCAAGCTCTTCGGTCCGGACCGGCAGGAGTTGCGTCGCATCGGGACACTGATCGTCGAGGCGATGCGGGATGTCCCGGGCCTCGTGGATCTGCAGTTGGAACCGCAGGTCGACATACCCCAGATCCAGATTACGCCCGATCGGCCAACCCTGGCCCAGTACGGCCTCACGGTCGGCGATTTGAGCGGAAAGATCTCGACGATGGTGCGCGGCGAGGCTGTGGCCACGATCCTGGAGGAGGGGCGGCCCCTTGACCTGGTCGTCCGACTTGCCGAAGCCGGGCAGCATTCACCGGAAAGTCTGAAAGCCTTGTTGATCGATACGCCCACGGGCGCCCGGGTGCGACTGGATCGTCTGGCCCAGGTGCGCGTGGATCGAGGCGCGAACGCCATCTCCCGCGAAAATGCCCGCCGGAAAATCGTGATCCAGGCCAACGTGGCCGGTCGCGATCTGGGTGGTGCCGTGGCCGAGACGCAGCGCCTCATCAAGCAAAGTGTTCCGCTTCCAACCGGGTACCATCTGGAGTACGCCGGGCAATTCGAGAGTCAGATTGCCGCCGCCCGTCGGCTCGGGATTCTGTCGATCCTTTCGGTGGCAGCCATCTTCATCATCCTGTTCAGCGAGTTTCGATCCGCCCGCATCGCGGCGGTCGTCATGGTCAACCTGCCGCTCGCCCTGATCGGCGGCATCCTGGCGGTCCTGGCGACGGATCGAATTGTCTCGGTCGCATCGCTGGTCGGATTCGTCACGCTGTTCGGTATTGCCACCCGCAACGGCATCCTGATGATCAGTCATTTCCGTCATCTCGAGGCGGAGGGTGTGCCCCGGAGTGACGCCATCTTCCAGGGATCACTCGAACGACTGTCGCCGATTCTCATGACCGCGCTCACGGCCGGGCTGGCCCTCGTTCCGCTGGCGCTGAGCGGCGGCGAACCGGGCAACGAAATCCAGACGCCGATGGCCGTCGTGATTCTTGGCGGCCTGGTGACCTCGACGGCACTGAACATGGTGGTCGTTCCGGCGCTGTATGCCCTCTTCGGAGATCGCGAGCGTGAGCGAAGCGGTCAGGATCCGATGCGGCGATGAACCTCGAGATCCCCGATCCGGACCTCGGATGCATAGTTCGCGGCCAGCCAGGAGGCCAGTCGCGGGTTTGCCGCAAGTTGTGCCGCCGAGTCGCTCCGCTCCACCGGATTCGAATCGTTGTGGATGACGACGACGCACGATGGCGGCGCGGCCTCGACTTCCTGCCAGAATGCCGTCCAGTAACGGGCCTGTCGCTCCGGGTTGATGTGGCCCGATGTCAGAAACCAGTCGTAAAGGAATCGCGTCGGGCTTCGGCGCCGCGCGAGAAAGTTGACACCGGGCTCGAACCCCCAGACCAGGACCGTTTCCTCCGGCCGGGTGTGGGTGGCCAGCCACGCCGCCACCCGTTCCGTCTCGGCCGGATTCACATCAAAGCCGGAGCCGGGCGGGGCAAGACTCTCGAGAAATGCGGCACGCGGGAGCGTGCCGCTCCGCACCCGCCATCGCTCTCCGACATCGCGCCAGTCGAGTTGCAGCAAGGCCACCAGCACGCACCCGGCGAGCCCGATCCGAAGCGCCGGCCCCGCCATCCGGTTCCTGATCGGCGTCCCTTCCGCAGCCACCCAACCGATCGCCAGTGCCAGCGGCGCCACGATGGGCCAGTAGTGATATCCGAAGAATCGCCCCTGGATCAGGACCTCGGCGTACGCCCCGGCCAGCCAGAGGCCGAGGGAGCAGGCCCGCCGGTCCCCCGAACCCGCAGCCAGCACGAGACCCACCGCCGCCGGCACCAGCAGGAGGAGCGGGATGACGCTGGCATGGCTGCCCACAAACCCATCGAGATGGCGAAGTCCGAGCAGCAGGCCCCGCCGTCCGTAGTCGACGTTGACCAGGAACACCCCATCAACAAATTCCGGAAGGGCGCCACGGACCAGGAAGTAGCCGAACGTGACCAGCCACGGCAGGGCGATGCCGGCAGCGAACTCCAGCGCGCGCCTGGGTGAAGTGGCCACCCCGGCAGCGAGAAGCGCCGGAACAATCAGAATCGCCAGCGGCTTCCCAAGCGTGGCCACGCCGAGGGCCGCCCCGGCGGCGAGCGGATGTCCGCCCAGCGCCAGGAGCACGGCCCCGGCGACAAACGGCTCCATGAACGACTCGGCCTGCGCGCCGGACCACCAGGTGGAGAGGCCGCCGGCGCCGACGACGAGGACATAGAGCACACCGATCAGCACCGCCGGCCATTCGCCAGATTTCGAGCATGATTGAAGGCGAACACCGATTGTCATCAGCAAGGCAGCGGTGACCAGCATCGCCAACCAGGCCAGAAGACGGGCGGCCAGGATGGTGTGTCCGAAGAGGATCTGTGAGAGCGCGTAGGCCGCGAACGGCAGCGGCCCCTTGTGTTCCAGGCCGGCGGCCGCGTAGGGCGTGTCCCCCGCCAGGCATCCCCATCCGATCGTGGCAAAAACGCCTTGATCGCGCGCGACGGGATCCTGTGTGAACAGAAACCCCGGAATCGACGCAAGGAGGATTACCGCAGCCGGGAACCACCACCGCCGAAATCCCATGCGTTGAAGTGTGCCGCGCGGGCCGGCCGCGGTCAATTGCGGGTGGTAATCGAATGGGGGTAGCGGGACGAACCCGCCACCCCCATCTTGATCATTAGCGGCCTCAGTGGGTCTAGGGCCCGGACATCCCCGGCGTCGGGACGGTCCTGATGTTGTCGCAGGCGCTGAGCGAGCACCCGTCATTCAAATCAGCCGTGAGACAAGCCTCGGTGTCACCTGACTGGATGCCCGTTTCCTGGGTCGGGAAATGGAGCACCAGGTCGACATACCCGTCGCCATTCACGTCCTCAAAGTGTCCCCCCTGCTTGTGGGTATCCATGGCCGAGGGGCCAAACGCAATGGTCGACTGGTCAATGTCATGAACATCGAGGTCGGCCGATCCCAGGATTGCCACGGGAATGACGCCCTTGCTTTTCGGATTTATCCGATTCACATCGCTGCCCGGCTTGATGTCGATCTCCATTTCGGGGCAGCAATCGATCGAAGCAGCCCGAGTGTTGTTGGTCTCGTCGGATTCGTCCACCACACCGCCCCAGTCGACCATCAGCACGAGGTAGGCGAAGCCGCAGGGATCCTGGCTGGGCGTTGAACTGAACGATCCGCTCCGGCTCTCACCCGGGTTAAGGACGCCGATGGGCGAAATGCCGACGACCGTGCCGCCCGCCGCCACATCTCCGGCGTTGTTGAATATCGTGTCCTGGGACAGGAACGCCTGAACCGAAACGTTGTCATGCGTTGCACTGGTGGGGCCTTCCAGGTCTGCCGGAGCAGACCCGATGTTCTGGATGGTCCAGGAATAGCTGATCGAAGTGGCCGAGACAGACGTAACCGTCAGTTCGGTCAGGATCAAATCGGGGCCGCAGCCGATCGGTGTGGCCAGGGTGTTGTTAGCCTCGTTGACTTCCGCTACCGATTCACCCCAGTCGGCCTTGAGCGTCAGGTAGGCAAAGCTACAGGGATCCTGAAAGGTGCCGGAGGAGAACGATCCACTGACGCTCTCACCCGGATTGAGAAATCCGAGCGGCGAAAGCCCGAGGATCGTGCCACCCGCCGGGCTGTCTCCGGCATCCCCAAAAACAGTGTCCTGGGACAGAAACGCCTGCACCGAAACGTTGTCGGTTTCGGAGCTCGTGGGGCCATCGAGATTCGCCGGAGCATCACCGATGTTCCGGATGGTCCAGGAATAGCTGATCGAATTGGCCGTCTGCGCCGTCACCGTCAGCGAGGTGAGGATCAGATCGGGTCCGCCCCCTCCGAGAGGCCGCAGCGGGGCGTTTCGCGAGGATCCGGGATCCTCGGAATTAGAGCAGCCGGAAAAGGCGGCGATTGCCGCAAGGGCCAGAGCGGTGGTGACGTTTCTCATGCATTCCCCCTTCTAGCGATGTCGAACAAATGCGCGAACGAAGCAGGGGGGCAATATAGCAAAGCAAACTCGGCCGTCCAATTCAAATTCGGAGACGTCTAGGAGCCTCGTGAGAGAGCCCAGTCCCGAAATTCCCTTGTCTACGACCCATAACATTGCTGTTGCAACACGGATTCGCCGTTACCGATGGGGGCCGGGCAAGAGACCTGTGCTCGCCCTCCCTATCGGCTCTCCATTTATTTGGAGAGAATGAGCTTCCTCGCCGACAGGAACCCGTCAGCGGTCATGCGATAGAAGTACATGCCGCTCGGAACGATGGAACCACCATCCCCGGCACCATCCCACACGACCTCGTGAACGCCGGCCGGCAGCTTCGAATCCACGAGCGAGCGGACCAGCCGACCGGTGACGTCGAAGATTTCGACCTTCACGCGACCGTTTGACACGCCGTTGGTAAACTGGATGCGCGTGGTTGGATTCATTGGATTTGGATAGGCATTGCCGAGGGCGTGGCGGAAGGACGGGGGGAGCGGCGGGTCGATGATTGGCACAGATCCCTGAGTCGGTGGGCGGCAGATGGTGGCCGATTCGAACCACTCAAGGATGTCATCGGTGCGGGCGTGGGACGCCGTCACGTCATCGCAGCCGGCGCCGAAGAAGCCCGGGTTGTTGCGCAGGCGGCCGACCGGGATACCGTCCAACACCGTCTTGTACGTGACGTCCACGGTGTTGAAGTTGGTTACCGACGCGAAGTCAATATTGGTCGGTACCCCTCCCGCCCCGGGAACCAGCCGCACATAGTTCATCTGGCCCCTGGACGTGGCGATCGCGGCGTTTCGGCTCAAGCGATCGAAGGAGTGGAGATCCGGGCAACCGTTGCCACGACCGCGCGGCTGGATGGTGCTGACGAACTCCGACCCGACAACGGCCGACGTCGGAATGCAGTACGTGGTGTCGATGGCAACCCCCCCGCAATTGGCGAGACGAATGCCGGTACAGTTCTGGAGGACGCCGAGCGTGTTGTTCATGAAGGAGACCGGAAAGAGCACACTTCTGCGAGCCGCCTACCCCGATGCCCTCTGGATTGACCTATTAAAGACGGACGAGTATCGCCGATTCCTACAGGAGCCGCAGATTCTGCGATCGCTTCTCCTGGGGTCCCCGAAGACTCGTTTCGTCGTGATCGATGAGATTCAAAAGGCGCCGGGCCTCCTGGATGAGGTGCACTGGCTCTTCGAAAATCGCGGCGTTCACTTCGCCTTGAGCGGCGCGAGCGCGAGGAAAGTGCGCAAGGGGCAGGCCAATCTGCTCGGTGGCCGCGCCGTGCGGCATGAACTCTTCGGGCTGGTCTCAGCCGAGCTGGGCGATCAGTTCGATCTGGATCGGCTGCTCAACCGGGGTTACCTGCCGCGAATCTACACGGCAGAAGCACCCGGGCCGTTGCTGGAGTCCTATGTCGGGGACTACCTGAAGGAAGAAATCGCCGCCGAGGGGCTCGTCCGAAATCTTCCGGTATTCTCGGAGTTTCTGGGGATCGCCTCGCTGTCGGATACCGAAATAGTCAACTTCTCCACCATCGCCCGGGAGTGCGGAGTCTCCGGGCCGACCATTCGGAATCACTTCGACATCCTGGTCGATACGCTGATCGGTCGCTGGCTGCCGGCTTATCGCCGCCGGCCGAAACGCCGGGTGATCGGCGCCCCGAAATTTTACTTTGGGGATGTCGGCATTGTGAATCGATTGGCGCGACGCGGTCGGCTCCTGCCAGGCACGGAACTCTATGGCAAGGCCTTCGAAAACTGGGTCTGTCACGAGCTCACCGCCTACCGAAGCTACTCGGGCCTGGACAATCAACTGAGCTACTGGAGACTTGCCAGCGGCATCGAGGTGGATTTCATCGTCGACGATGTGCGGGTAGCCATCGAAGCCAAAGCAACACGCCGGGTCGAGGCGGATCATTTGAAAGGGATGAGGAACCTGATCGTGGATCACCCGCGGGTACAGAAACGCCTCATTGCCTCTCTCGAGACGCGGCGCCGCGTGACGGAAGACGGGATATTGATACTGCCTGCCCGGGAGTTTGCGGACGCCCTATGGGCCGGCGAGCTGTTCTGAGTTCAGTACCCGCAGCCTGGCTGGAACGGCGTACTGTAAACCGTCAGGCCTCCGGTTTTGCTGCTCATGACGAGCCGCATCCACCCCGTGCTCCCGAAAACTACTCCCCCACCCACGCGTCCGCCTCGACCTCGACCAGCATCGCGGGGTCGATCAGACCCTTGACGACGACCATCGTCGCGGCGGGTTTGATGGTGCGGAAGAATTCGGCGTGGGCGCGGCCGACGGCGTCCGAGTCGGCGGCGTTGATCAGGTAAATCCGGGTGCGGATCACTTGATCGAGGCGGGCGCCGGCCCTTTCCAGCGCCGCCTCGATCGTCTTGAATGACTGGATGGCCTGGGCGTAGGCATCATCGACGCCAACGAGCCCCTGGGGCGTCATGGCGGTGGAACCGGCCACCGCCACGAACGGACCGACACGCACGGCTCGCGAATAGCCGGCGATGTCTTCCCACGGGCCGCCGCTACTGATGTTCTGTCGTGTCATGGCTTCTCCGAAGGTTGCCGGAGTAGTAAGTTGGAGAAAGTCGTCGTACTACCGCCTGATGGTAAGATCCGGCATCCCCCTTTACAGTCGGCCGAGCCCGGCCCGACTGCTTCGACCTGCAGGGTCACATGGTGGATGCCAAAGCGGTGGATCAGGTCCGTCGTCATGCTTCGGAGCAGTCGGTCCCTTTCAGTTCCGCTCGACACGACCAGATGTGCCGTCACGGCGATTTCGGTCGTACTCAATGGCCAGATGTGAAGATCGTGAACATTGGTGACTTCGGAATGATCGGCCAGGTATTTCCTCACCTGTTCCGCATCGATCGCGCTGGGTACCGCATCCAGAGACAGGTTCAGCGATTCCTTCAGCAGGCCCCAGGTGCCCGCGAGGATGACACCGGCAATCCCAAGGCTGACTGCCGGATCCAGCCAGGTCCAGCCGGTCGCCCCCATGGCGACAGCCGCGACGATCACGCCCAGCGAGACGCCGGCATCGGCCGCCATGTGGATGAACGCACCCTGAATATTGAGATCCTCCTTCCGACCCCGCAGAAAGAGCACGGCCGTCGAGGCATTGATGATGACGCCGACGGCGGCAACCCAGATCAGCACCCCGGTGGCGGGCAACCGGGGATCGCCAAAACGCCGGACCGCCTCGGCGACGATGGCACCAACGGCGATCAACAACAGGACTGAATTGAGCAATGCGGCAACGATGGATGATCGCTTGAGACCGTACGTGCGACGGAGCGTCGCCTGCCGCTGACCCAGGACAACCGCGATCCAGGCGATCACCAGGCCGAGAACATCGCTCAGGTTGTGCCCGGCATCCGCCAGCAGAGCCAGCGAGTGTGCGGTGAATCCGGCCACGGTTTCGACGATGACAAAGCCGAGGTTGAGCGCGATACCGATGGAGAACGCACGGCCACGCGCCGGGAGTTCACCCCCATGCGCGTGGCTCATGACTTACCCAGCCGACTGATCTGAACCATCAGTCCCCGACGGCTTTTTCCCGATGCGCGAGCCGATAAAGAACCGGCAGCACAATCAGGGTCAGCAGCGTCGATGACACAATGCCGCCGATGACGACCGTGGCCAGCGGCCGCTGGACCTCCGCGCCGGTGCCGTGCGCCAGGGCCATCGGTACGAAGCCGAGTGAGGCTACCAGCGCGGTCATCAAAATTGGTCGGAGTCGGGTGTCGGCGCCCTTTCGAATGGCCTCGTCGACCGACAGACCCTCCCCCCGCAGTTGATTGATGAACGTCATCAGCACCAACCCGTTCAGCACCGCCACCCCCGAGAGCGCGATGAATCCAACGCCGGCGGAAATGGAAAACGGAATTCCCCGAATCGCCAATGCCATCACGCCACCGGTCAGCGCGAGCGGAACGCCGGTGAAAACGAGGGCGGCATGCTTGATTGAACCGAATGTCGTGAACAGCAGCAGGAAGATGAGCGCCATCGACAGCGGAACGACGATCTCGAGACGCTTCCGAGCGGCAATCAGGTTTTCGAACTGGCCGCCCCAGCCGAGCCAGTAACCTGGCGGAAGCTTGATGTTGGCATCGATCCGCTGCTGCGCTTCGGTCACGAAGCCGCCGATGTCCCGGCCGGACACGTTGGCCATGACGGCAATGCGTCGCTTGCCATTCTCGCGCGTGATCTGGTTCGGACCTTCCTGCAGCGAGATTTTGGCCACCGATCCGAGCGGCACATACGCGACATGCGTCATGGCCTCCGGGTCGAGTGAGGCCATCAGCGCATCAGAGGTCGAACCGGCCGGAAGCGGTATCGGCAGGTCCCCGAGGGCGTGGAGATCGCGGCGCCTTGCCTCCGGCAGCCGCACCACGATGTCGAATCGACGATCCCCCTCGTACACCTGCCCGACCGAGGTTCCGCCGAGCGCCGTTTCGATGACCGCCTGCACATCCACCACATTCAGCCCGTACCGCGCGATGGCGGCGCGATCCACTTCAATCGTCAGGACCGGAAGCCCCGAAACCTGCTCCACCTTGACCCCGGTGGCTCCGGGAATCTTGTTCAACTCGGCGGCGATCCGATTGGCTTCGCGCTCCATGACATCCAGTTCGTCACCGTAAACCTTGACCGCCAGGTCGCTGCGAACGCCCGAGATGAGTTCGTTGAATCGGAGCTCGATCGGCTGGGTCACTTCATAGTTCTGACCGGGAAGTTCCGTCAGGGCCTCCTCGATCCGCTCCGCGAGCTCTGATTGACTGGATGCCTTCGTCCAGCTCTTCATTGGCATCAGCATGACGTAGGTATCCGCGATGTTCGGCCCCATCGGGTCGGTGGCAATTTCCGCCGTGCCGACCCGGGCAAAGATCGATTCGATCTCGTCCGGAAATTTTTCAAGCAGGAACCGTTCGAGCTGATCCTGCATGGCCACGCTGGTGGAAAGACTTGTCGAAGGAATCCGAATGGCCTGGACTGCCAGGCTCCCCTCCTGCAATTGGGGCACGAACTCGCTGCCGAGGCGGGTGGCCAGGATGGCCGATCCGATCAGGAGGAGCAGCGCTCCGAGAAGCACCGGGGCACGATGAGCCAGGGACCATCCCAGGGTCCGTCGATAGGCGGCTCTCGAGGCGCGAAGAACGACGTTCTCCCCTTCGCTGACACGTCCGCCAAGGGCCATCGCCAGCGCGGCGGGAACAAAGGTGAAGGTGAACAGGAGGGCTCCGCCGAGAGCGAGAAGCACCACTTCGGCCATCGGGCGGAACATCTTGCCCTCGATACCGGTCAGCGTCAGGATCGGCAGGTAGACGATCATGATGATGCCGACACCGAACAGCGTGGGGCGCGCCACCTCACGGGACGATGCAAAGGCTTCTGCCAGACGTTCCGGCTTGGTGAGGGGTCGGTTGAGATGAGTCTGACGCTCGGCCAACCGCCGGACAATGTTCTCCGTCATGACGACGGCCCCGTCCACGATGATGCCGAAATCGATGGCCCCCAGGCTCATGAGGTTTCCGCTGATCTTGTTCTGAACCATCCCGGTGATGGAGAAAAGCATCGACAGCGGGATCGTCAGCGCCACGATCAGGGCGGCCCGGAGATTGCCGAGCATGAAGAAGAGGATGGCGATGACCAGCAGCGCCCCCTCCAGCAGGTTCTTCTTGACGGTCTCGAGCGTCGCGTCGACCAGGTCCGTTCGATCGTACAGGGTCACGGCGCGCACGCCGGGCGGGAGCGACTTGTTCACGACTTCGAGCTTGTCGGCCACCCGACGGGCCACGGTTCGGCCGTTCTCGCCGACCAGCATGATCGCCGTGCCGACCACCGCTTCTTTGCCCATGTGCGTGGCGGCACCGGTGCGGAGTTCACGCCCCTCGACCACCTCGGCCACATCCCGAATGCGCACCGGGATGCCGTCCGTGGTGCCGATCACGATGTTCCGAAGGTCATCCAGCGTCTCGACCCGCCCGGTGGTCCGAATGAGATAGGACTCCTCGCGATGTTCGATGTACCCCGCCCCGGCATTGGCGTTGTTGGCCGACACGGCATCGAACACATCGCGAAAGGACAATCCATGTGCGATGAGTCGGTCCGGATCGGGGTTGATGTGCAGCTGGCGTTCGTAGCCGCCGATGGAATTGACCTCGGTGACACCCGGCACGGTTCGAATCTGCGGTTTCACGACCCAGTCCTGCAGCGTTCGCAGGTCCGACTCGTTCCAGGGTTGACCATCGGGGCGAGTCGCGTTCGAGTCGGCCTCGACGGACCAGAGAAAGATCTCTCCCAGTCCCGTGGCAATCGGACCCATGACCGGCTGCCCGAGCCCCGGCGGCAGGTTTTCCTTGGCTTCCTGGAGGCGCTCGTTGACCAGCTGACGCGCCAGGTAGATGTCAGTGCCGTCCTTGAAGATGACCGTGATCTGGGACAGGCCGTATCGCGACAGCGAGCGGACCTGCTCGACCCCGGGCAGGCCGGACATGGCCGTCTCGAGGGGAAACGTGATCTGGCGCTCCACCTCCACCGGTGAGAGCGCGGAAATCGACGTATTGATCTGCACCTGCACGTTCGTGATATCGGGAACCGCATCGATCGGCAGGCGACCAAAGCTGAGCACGCCAAGGGCGGCGATTCCGAGCGCCCCCAGGATGACCAGGCCCCGTTGACGGATGGAGAAGTCGATCAGCCGTTCCAGCAGGCCGCTCGGCGCGGCGGCATCGGGCTCAGTGGTCATGGCCGGCCTCCGACTTCAGCTTCTCCGATTTCAGCAGGAATGCCCCGCGCGTCACGTATTTCTGCCCTTCGGCAAGGCCGGATCGGATCTCGGTCCAATCCCCGTCGGTCACGCCGGCTAGCACCACCTGGGCGAGATAGACCCCGTCACTTTCCTCGACGAAGACCACCGTTTCGCCTTCCAGCGTCTGCAGGGCTTCGTCGCGGACGGCGATGGGAACGGCGGAACCCGGTACGAAAACGCGGGCGGTGACGAAGAGTCCCGGGCGCAGCGCGCCGTCCCGGTTGGGGAGCACGACACGAGCCAGCGCGGTTCGGGTCACCTCACCGACGATCGGTCCGATGTAGTTGATCTCGCCGCGCACCTCCGTGTCGAACCCGGTGACGCTCACCGCCACCTTCTGCCCGACGCGAATCGCCGACATGTCCCGTGGATAAACCGTCAGGTTGATCCAGACGCGGGAGAGATCCGCCACGACATAGATGTCGCTGTCGTCGGTGACGAATTCCCCGAGGGTGATGTGCTTCTCGATGACGACCCCGTCGGTCAACGAGGTGACTTCATACGTGGACAGGCTCTGATTGCTGTTGATGACGGCGAGAACATCGCCGGCGTGAACCCGGTCGCCGAGGCGCTTCCGCACCTCACTGGCCACGCCGGGAAATCGCGGGACGATGTGACTCAATCGATCCGCATCCAGAACCACCTCACCGGGCAGTTCCAGCGGTCGGCCGATCAATGCCGATTGGGTCATTTCCAGCGTAATGCCGGCCCGGCGTCGTTGCTCCACTGTCAGGCGAACAGCTTCATCTTCGGCGTGCCCGGCGTGTCCCTCTCCCTCGTGCTCGGCGTGCCCCTCTCCCTTGTGCTCGGCGTGTCCTTCCTCTTCGTGCCCGGCGTGTCCCTCTCCCTCGTGATCGGCGTGTTCCATCGCGCCCTCTTTTCCACCCGATTTCGGTGGAGTCTTTCCCGAGGAGCCACATCCGGAAAGCATCAACATCAATGAGAGTGCCAGGAATCCGGTGCCGGCAACCAGGAGCCCGCCGGGCGTTCGTGTTGTCCCGAATCGAATCATCGTGAACCCTCCCAGATGGCCGGCAGTGACCGGCCAATCGTCCATTCCAGTTCGGCGCGCAGCGAATAGAGTCGCGCGAGCCAGTCAATTTCAGAAAGGCGGGACTCCGCCAGCAATCGACGGGCCTCCAGTAGATCGAGATAGGTCAATCGCCCCTGGCGATAGGCGGTCTCCACTTCGTCGTAGGAAACCTGCGCGGACGGCAGGACGTCGCGACGAAGCCCCCTGATTGCGCCCTGCGCGACGGCCAGGTGGCCGAGCGTTTGTTCCAACCCATTGGACAATTCGTTGGCGGCGGCCTGTTCCGCCAGGTTCGCCTGCTCGACCAGGATGTCGGCCGCGGCAATGTTTCCCTGGTTGCGATCCGAAAAGGGGAGACCCATGGAGAGGCCCACGAGGAAGGTGCCATCGTCCGCGCCATCCAGCAGGCGGAATCCGGCGCCCAGGCTCAGATCCTGGCTGGAGTGGCTCTTCTGCAGGACGACTCCCGCCCGGGCGCGCTGGGAATCCGCGCGGTACTTTAGAATCAGCGGGTGACTGGCCAGCATCGAGTCCAGGTCCGCGACAACTGGAATCGTTCGCAGCGTGTCCATCGTCCCGGCAAAGAGTCCGAAGTCGGGGACCATGGCCCCCCACAGGCGGGCCAGGCTCTGGCGGGCGAGATCGAGGTCCTGAATCGCGGCGGCGTACTCGATGGCTGCGAGGTTTCGAGTGACCCGGCTGCGAGTGGCTTCGGCCTTGAGGACCGCGCCCAGCGCCACCTTCTGCTCGGCGGATTCGACGACTTCCTCCGCAAGGGACAACATCGCCCGACGGAGCGCCCGTCGATCCTGCGCCGCAAGACCGGCCGCGAACGCATGGGCTACGTCCCGCGCCAGTTGAAGTTCAAATTCCCGCCGCTCCGCCACGGCCACCGGGCCGCCGGCACGGGCCAGCCGGCGTCGGGCGTTGCGTTTGCCGCCTCTTTCGAACTGCTGGCTAAGGAAGATCGTTGATTCGCTGCTGTTGAAACCGGGAAGGGAGCCGGAAAAGTTCTCCAGCTCCAGGTCCAGCTCGGGATTTGGCCGGCGACCAGCCTGCCGTTGCAGCGCCTCGACGGCTAGCATTTGAAGCTCGCGTGATTTCAGTGTCGGGCTGAAGGCCCGCGTTCGTTCCAGCGCCTCCCCGATGGTGAGCGGGGGCTTATCGGTCCATGCTGATTGTTCCCGTGTCCCCGGGGTTGGCATTTGCGCCAGGACCCAGGGCACCGCTGTTGACAGAGCCAGGAATACGGACAGAAGGCCAGTCCGCGTGGCGTTACCGCGCAACGACATGTCGAGACAACTCCCGCGTGAAGGATCAAGAATCTTTCGCCATCGGGCAGGCAAGCCCGAGGCGACAGGGATCAGATCAATTCAGGAATTCGCGGGGTGACTCAGCAGGTCAGAATGATGGTGTCGATGGCGCGGAAAATGAGGCGGGAAGGACTTGCCGACTCCGGATCGCCGGTGAGCCGAACGGCGGACCATGCCGGGCCGGAAACGGGCAGCAGACAGGAGACGAGCGGGAGGATGTGGATGGACGATGAATCGATCGATTCGTTCTTCAGGCGCAGGGCGAGCGAGCGTCCGGTGATGTCAAGGCAACCGTCACAGTCGGCAACCGCGGCATCCCGTGAGGAGGACAGGGATTCGTCCCCCTGATGGTCGTCGTGGTCACGACCGTCCTGGGCGCAATCACCGCCGCCGGACTCCGAGTGAACACGGCCATCCGATTCCAGGCAGAGAGTCCACTCGCCGAGCCGAATGCCGGCCGTCAGGAATACCAGGACGAGGGCCAGCAGAACCGAGGCACGGGGCGGAGCTATCCAGATGGATCTGATTTTCATTGTTCCCAAGTGTCGGACCCACCTTGGCAATTGTCAAATATAGCGACCGGAGCGGAGCCCACACCGGTGAACGGGTTGTGGTTTCCGTTATCGGCCAGCCGGAGCCGGCACTTAACCGGGCGGAAAATCGGTATGTCCCTTGAAATGAAGCGCTTCCGAGCGTAACTTGCCAACCGTGGACCGCTTCGAGCACCCGCGAACGCACAATGTCGACCTCCTGTCGCGTCGCATCAGCCAGCTGGGACTGACACTTGAGGGATCCCCCGTCGAGCGGTTCGTCCGTCAACTCTACCGGGAGTTGGAGCGAAAGGGTCTCAGCCGCTTTCGACCCGTCTGCTACCTCACCGACGAGTGGGGTTGTCCTTCCGGCCAGCCGGTCATCGGCATCCCGTTCTACCTGGCCGACCCGGAACTGGCCAAACTCGAAAAGGCGATGAACGATCTCGAGGACGAACGCGAGATCATGCGCTATCTCCGCCACGAGGCGGGGCACGCCTTCAATTACGCCTACCAGATCTATACGACCCCGGAATGGCGCCGGCTCTTCGGGTCGTGGAACCGCCCCTATCGCGATCACTACCGGCCGATCCCATTCAGCCGGAAGTACGTCCGGCACCTGGCCGGCTGGTACGGGCAGAAACACCCGGACGAGGACTTCGCCGAAACATTTGCCGTCTGGTTGACCCCCCGCTCGAACTGGAAGCGGAAGTATGCCGGTTGGCCGGCCATCACCAAGTTGAAGTACGTGGACGACCTGGTGAAGAAGGTTCGGGGTATCGACCCCCCCATGCCCAGCGGGGACTTCGACATCACCGTTTCCGACATGAAACTGACGGTCGAGCAGTTCTACAACCGCGTCATGAAGCAGAATGAGAGGACCCCGAAGGTGATCCTGGACACGGAGCTGGCCGACATTTTTCTCAGGAAGAATCCGCTTCGCAAGGTCAAGCGGCCGGCGGCGGATGTCATTGTCGAAAACCGGCTGGCCCTGATCGACAAGATCACCGAGTGGACCGGGGTGCGCCGGCCGTTGATCAAGACACTGGTCGAATCGATGGTGACGACCTGTCGGCGGCTCGAACTTGAGGCGGACCCAAGGAAAGCGGCGCAGTACCTGATCGATCTCACGGCCTTCGGCACCTCGCTGGCCATGAATTATCTCAATCGCGGGCGCTTCGAGATCCGATGACGCCCCACGCCCCCCTGCCCGCCGTGGCGAAGGAACGCTGATGGCTCGACTGCGGATCGGTGTCCTGTATGAACACTTCTGGGCCGAGGACGAAACACCCACGCCGGGCAAGCGGCCGCGTCGCCAGCTCCCCGAAAAAGATGTCCTCGAAGTCCACAAGGCGCTGAAGAAACTCGGTCACAGCGCGACGTACATTCGACTGGACGGCACCGTGGAGAGCCTGCATGCCGTGGCCCGGCGCAAGGTCGACCTCATCTTCAACCTGACCGAGTCATGGGCCGGCGACGACACGAAGGACATGAATCTTGCGGCCTATCTTGAACTACTGGGTCGCCCCTTCACCGGATCGGGAAGCCTTGGCCTGGCATCCGGCGCCGACAAGGTCCTGGCCAAGAAGATTTTCGAGTTTCACAAGATCCCGACACCGAACTTCGCCACCGTCTGGCGCGGCCGGATGGAGCATGCCCACGACATCCAGTTCCCCGTGATCGTGAAACCGGCGCGTGAGGACGGCTCGATCGGCATCCCGTTCAGCGCCTACGTGGAAAGCATCAAGGAGCTGATGACGCGGATCGACGAGCTGCACGCCGAGTTCGACACGCCGGTACTGGTCGAGGAGTACATCGAGGGGCGGGAAATCTATGTTGGCGTTCTTGGAAACAGGAAACCGGAGGCTCTCCCACCGATCGAACTGGACCTGTCGAAGCTCCCGGAAGGAACGCCGAAGATCGCCGGCACCGAGGTGAAGTGGGAACGCTCGACCGAGGCGTATCGACATACCCAGCCGAAGGTGCCCGACGATCTGGACGAAAAGACGGTGACGCTGCTCCAGGAAACGGCCGTCGCCGCCTTCCAGGCACTGGGCCTGCGGGACTACGCCCGAATCGACTTCCGGCTGGACAAGAAGAAGCGACCGTTCGTCCTGGAGGTCAACCCGAATCCTTACCTGTTATCGACGGCCGAGTTGTCTCTGTCGGTCAAGCAGACCGGCCGCTCCTACACGGATCTGATCGGTGAGATCATCAAGTCGGCGGCGGAACGGTACGGGTTGACGATCCAGTAGGCGAACAGGGGAACGACCGGTCAACCCGACCGGAAGGTCGCGGCCGTGAACAAGAGGATGGCCGCCGCCGCGCCCACGTTGAGCGACTCGGTCGCGCCGAGCATCGGGATGCTCACGCCTTCGAAACCCTCGGCCTCCGGGGGCAGGGCACCCGTCTCGCTGCTGAGCCACAGCACGAGGCGCCCGCGCCAGTCGAAGCTTCGGTAGTCCAGTCCGCCCCGGGTCGCAGCGCGTACCTGGCGGAAGCCCAGGCGCGCAAGCGCACTGGCGGCCGCACTCGCGCTCGGTGGCCGCGCAACCGGCAGGCGCAGCAGCGACCCCATCGAGCCGCGGAGCGCCTTCTCATTCCAGGGACTCGCCCCGCCGGGTGTCACGATTAGCGCGCCGGCCCCGGCCGCTTCCGCGCTGCGCGCCAGTGCGCCCAGGTTGCCCGGATCGCCGATGCCCGCCGCGACCACCACCAGCCCGGTCTTCGTGGTTGAAAGGAGATCATCGAGTTCGCGCTCGGGTGGCACGCGGGCCAGGGCCAGGCAACCGGGCGATTGCGCGAGCGTGCCAAGGCGTTCGAGCAGACCGCGCGCCACGCGGCGCGGCTCAAGGCCGGCGGCCTGCCAGCGCAATTGCAGTTCCGGCCGCTCCTCGTCGACGAACAGGCTCTCGATCTCGAAGTGCGCCCGATGCGCCTCGTCGATCAGGCGCTCCCCCTCGAGCAGGATCAGGCTCTTGTCCTTGCCCGACGCGACCAGCCGCACCCGCTGCAGGGCGGGATTGGTGGCCGAGCGGAGCGTCTCCGGTTCGAAATCTCGATTCACGGCCGTTTCGGAGCCTCCACGAACTGCCGGGTTCGGACCCCTGCGGGGGGGCTCCAGCACGTGTCGCGGAGGAAGTACGGGTACAGGCGAAGCGTGTTCGTGATTGCCATGATCACTTTCTGAGTTTGAGACGATCGGATCGTATCCTGAAGTTGCCGGAGGCACCACCGGGTGCGGGCAGGCGTCTGGCCGACCGGTTGTATCTTCCCTTGCCCATCGGCGCCGGCTTGCCGCTTTCCGCGTCCCGGCCTATCTTGGGCATGACCCCCCTCATCACAGGACGGAGCACCGTCTCGCAATTGCCTGGAGGAACGATGAACCTCGTCAGCGCCATCTCCAGACACTCATGGATCGTCACGGCCACTCTCCTTCTCGTCCTGCCGCTCATCTCATGTAGCGATGACGATGGCGACGTCGACGACCGACTTCGAGAACTCCGGCGAAACCGGGCCCTCTGGCGATTGCACGCCATCGATGACTACCGGTTCGTCCAGCATAAGTCGTGCTTCTGCGGCGGGGGGTACGCGGACCCGATGCGAGTGGAGGTGCGCGAGGGGAGCATCGTGCGGGTGGAGCGGGTTTCCGACGCCCGGCCCCTCCCGGCATCGCTGGCACTGACGGTCGAAAATGCCTTCGAGCGGATTGAGCAGGCCATCGATCGCGAATATGAATTTCTGAAACCGAGTTCGATCCCGGGCTGGGGTTTTCCACGGAGTTCTCGATGAATCCCGGCGGTGGCATCCAGGACGGCAGTTTCAGCATGACCTCTTCGGAACTGATTCGACTCGATCCGTCGGCTGACTGTGATGCACCATCAATGTCGGTGCCCTGCGAGTGCTCGGCCGACTTCCCGACCCTGAACTATCGCTACACCGCATGGGACGAATCCGGCGCGATTGTGGCAACGGGGTGTGCCTCACTGACATTCACCGCAGTCCCGGGGTTCGATCCACCGGAATACGAAGTCGTTGGAAACCGTTGCGTCGCGGTTCGCTGCGTCGAGAATGCGGGCAGCGCCCACCAGGGGTCGTCCCCGGTGGCCGGACGGCTCGAGGCCAACGGGCAACTCTTCCTCGATTTGAACGCCGGTACCGCCGACAGGAACATCTACCTGCAGGCCACCGGGATGCTTGCCTTCGGCGGTTATCTGAGCGGTACGTGGGGCGAAAGTACGCTGATCGGGGTGGTCGGACTCGGCACATTCCTTCTGGATCGAACCAGTCAGTAAAACGGCCGGCGAGTTCTCGCTAACCGGCCGCCTCACCTTTTACTTTAATCTAAGATCTTGCGTGAGCACCCTCAGCTAACTGGTTCTGTTACTTCTTCTTGGCAGCCGCCTCTTTCGCCCTTGCCTCTTCCCGGGCCGTCCAGGGGGGCGTGATCCCGATCGATCGGGCGTAGGCGATGGCCTGGCCCAGATGTTCGTGATTGTGGGTGACGAGGAGCATGGCGGTACCCCGGACGGTGGACTTGTTGCCGAAGAGATCGACCGGCTTGTCCATGTCGGCGTCGTCCAGGTTCTTGACGGCCATCCTGGCGTGTTCGAAGGAGTTCTTCATCTGCTTCATGATCGCGTCCTTGGCACTCGCCGACTTCTCGAACGTACGAAAGTCGAAGCCTTCCGGCGGTTTCGCGCCGATAAAACTGGGCAGTCCAAAGTTGGCCGTGGCCACGTGCATGAAAACGTCGCCCGCCGAACGGACCCCCTCCGCGGGTTTCCACGCGTACTTGTCCTCGGGGATTGCGTCGGCCAGTTCAGTCAGCTTGTTCTCGGCATCCTGAATCCAGAAAATGATGTCTCCCTTGACGCCGCTCATGGCGGCCTCCTGCGCCATGGCCGGTTCCGGCGGCGAGACAAGGGGCAGGGTCAGCGCCGCGAGGACGAGGCCAAGAGAAAGCGCGCGCCGGTTCGGCGAATGGGAACGGACCATAGAAAGAAGCCTCCTGTGAGTGAGATGGGGTATTCGGTTCGGCTCCCTGGATGGGGCAACCACCGGGCGATACAGGCCGGTATCGTGTACCCGTCGCCTTTCCCCGGTCAACTGGTCGCGATATAGTTAACGACCTGATGAGCGACCAGTCACTACAAGAGCGCCACGCCCCCAGGAACGCCTGTTTCGGCTGTGGCCCGGCCAATGTCCGGGGGCTCAAACTGCGGAGCTTTCCCGCCAGCACGGACGGCGAGGTTGTCTGCACCTGGACACCCGAACCGCACCATGAGGCTTTTCCCGGAGTCCTCTCCGGCGGCATCATCGGCACGCTGCTCGATTGCCACTCCAACTGGACGGCCGCGTGGCACCTGATGAACAGGGCGGGCGTCGACCATCCCCCCTGTACCGTCACCGCCGATTTCCACGTGATCCTGAAACGTCCGACACCAACCGACGGCCCGGTGCACCTCGCCGCCCGCGTGTCCGAATCAAGCGACGACCGCGCCGTCATCGAAGCCACCCTGACGGCCGGCGGCAAGGTCTGCGCCACCTGCCGCGGCACCTTCGTGGCGGTTCAGCCGGGACACCCGGCTTACCACCGATGGTGATGCCGCCCCCAGGCCCCGCGTATCCATGCCCCTCTGAATCAGCAAACTCCGACTCCGACCCCTTGAGGAAACGATCGTGCGAATGATTCCGGGACATCGACTCTTCCCCCTGGCCCTGACTCTTGCGGCCTTATCCCTCACCACCCAGGCAGGTGCCTGGCAACCGGATCCCGACCACGATGCCTTCGCCGTTGATCGGCGGGGCGCCGACCATCTCACGAGTCCCGCGTCGGTTCGATGGCCACGGCTTTCCGGCATGCCGGACTGGTCCGCGTTTGTACGCGAGAACCCGGGCTGGGTGGCCGAGTGGGACGAGAGGACCGGGCGACTGGTCGAAGCGCACGGCCCGGGTGCCACGGGGCCGTGGAATCGGATCGACGCCTCAAACCTGGAATCACGCTCGCGTGACTTTGCCCGCGCCACCCTCGCCCGGTGGCTGCCCGTCGACGCGGATCTGGAATTTGTCCGGAGCGCGCGAGCCGGCCATCGCTACTGGGCACACTTCACCCAGAACGTGCGGGGTGTGCCGGTCTGGGACTCCCGCCTGTCGCTTCACGTTCAGGGCGACGGCCGCATCACCCGCGTCACCAACCAGACTTTCCCCGATCTCGATATCGATACGACGCCGCTCGTCATGCCCGGGGAGGCTTTGCGGGTTGCGGTCCAGGATCTGCCGGCCGACGCCACGCCCTCCGACACGCCGGAACTCGTCATCCTGCCGATCGAACACCGTTCCGGAACCGAATTCCGGCTGGCCTGGAAGGTCGGCTGGCGGACGATGGCACCGGCCGGTTGGTGGATCAGTTTCGTGGATGCGAAGGGCGGCGGGCTCATCTGGCGATTCAACGCCGGCCATCATGTCGACGTGAGCGGCCAGGTCACGGCCGACATCGAGCCGATGACACAGGGTGATGCGGTGGTTGAAACAGCGCTGGCCCACCTCTCCATGATCGCGACCGGGGGCGGGTTGGCCGAGTCCCTCTCTGTGTCGACGGATGCGAACGGTCACTATCAGCTGACCACCCCCACCACGACCGAACGCCGGCTGCGGGTGCCGCTGGCCGGCGCGTACGGAACGGTTGTCGATGCCGAGCGCGCCTACTCGGTGCCGGAGTTTCTCTTTACGGTTCCCGATGCCAGCCCGCTCGAGTTCCCGCTGCACCTGCTTCCGCTCCAGTACCCCCAGTCCGGGCTGGACGCCTACCACTTCGGCGCCGTGTCCCACGACTACATCAAGGCCATCGACCCGTCCCTTCAAATCATTGACTACCCGGTCGCCATGATCGTCAACTACCCGCTCCCCGGTGCCAACCAGTGCAACGCGTTCTGGAATGGCCTGCAGCTGGTCTTTTTCACCGCCGGGGATCAGTGCGCCAACTCAGCCCGGGTGGCCACGGTCGTCATCCACGAATACGGTCACCTCGTTACTGATCTTCAGTATCGCCCGTTCTACCCCTCCGGCGCCATGCATGAAGGCTTCTCGGACTACCTGGCCGCCACCATCACCGATCAGCCGGTCATCGGGCCCGGCTGGCGGCCGGGTTCGACGCCCGACTACATCCGGCGCATCGACGTCGATCGGAAGTTTCCCGACGACGCCACCGGCGGATCACACAACGACGGCCTGATCATCGCTTCCACGCTCTGGGACCTCCGGGAAATCCTCGGCCCCACGCTGGTCGACTCGCTGTGGCACTTCGCGCGGTACGGCTACTCGGACAACTTCGATGACTACTTCATTGACTTCCTTCTTACCGACGACGGCAACGGCAACATCTACGACGGCACGCCCCACTTCACTCCCATCGTGAACTGCTTTCGGGCCCACGGCATCGGCGACTACAGCATCCAGGTGTCTCATGTGCCGGAGCACGACACCGAGGATCTCTCGAAAACATTTCCCCTCCGGGCCAGCTTTCTCTCGATCTTTCCCCTGGTCGAGAACTCGGCGCGGATCCACCTGGAAATCGAGACCGGCGGTGTCACGACGCCGCTCGAGCTGGTGATGACGCCGACCGGCGGCATCCGCGAGTATCAGCACCTGCTGGCCGCCCAGCCGGCGGGGACCGAGGTCCGCTACTGGTTCACGGCGGCCGATACGTCGGGTGGCACGGTCGTCTGGCCGCCCGGCGGCGGTAGCGCCCCGTTCGTCTTCCAGGTCGGCACCGATTTCGAACCGCCGACGATCGTCCACGAACCCCTCGACGATCAGCCCGTGGATGACAATTCGAGACCGGTGCTGGCAACGGTCACCGACAATCTCGATCGGGGGCTCGGCCGCGTGCAACTCTTTCATCTCCGCAATGGCGCCGACTCCACTGCCCTCAACATGGCCGGACCGGCGCCGCTTTTCCGCGGTGAGTTGCCGACGGCCTTGCTTGCCGTTGGCGATACCTTCGACTACCGCATCGAGGCGGCCGATTCGGCGCAAACGCCGAACATCGGGCGAAGCCCGGCGGATGGCTGGCATCGATTCCGCATCGTCGCGGGCGTGGGGCGTGATTTCGAGGCCGATGCCGGCGGGGCGGTGGGCGGCGGCGACTGGCAGTGGGGTGTTCCGGGATTCGGCCTCATGCCGCCCTCCGGCCAGAAAGTGTGGGCCACGGGGCTCACCGGCTCGTACCACGACAACCTCGTCTCGACGCTGGAGTTTGCGCCGGTCGACCTGTCGGGATTCACGAGCGGCACGCTGGCGTTCCAGCATCATCTCGACTGCGAGTTCTTCTATGACGGCGGGATCATCGAGACATCAAGCGACGGCGGCATGACCTGGCAGCTCCTGACGCCGGACGGCGGCTATACGCTCGCGCGCATCGAGGCCTCCAACCTGCCCGGGTTCTCCGGGAGTTTCGACGGTTGGCAACCGGTGGAAGCCGACCTCTCCACCTGGGCCGGCAACCCCTCATTTCGGGTGCGCCTGCGCTTTTTCGCCGACGGCGGCGTGACCGGTCCGGGCTGGTTCATCGACGACCCAAAGATGGTTGACCGGCGCGCCCGACTGCGGCCGTTCAGGCCTTCCGCCACAAGTGATGCCGAAGGAAACGTGTCGGTGGCCTGGTCGCTGCCGCCGGGTTACCAGGAAGCGCCGGCCGGCCCGGTGGTCGGCTATCACGTTTACCGCGCCACGACTCCAAGCGGTGAGCGTGTTCGATTGACCGGGACGCCCATCACGATGCGCACTTTCCAGGATTCAGGCCTCCCCGATGGTCAATCGTGGGATTACTTCGTCTCCGCGGTTTATGAATCGGGCGAGAGTCGGCTGGCCGGGCCTGCCACGGCCAGCCGGGTGCGGCCCATCTACGAAGGTAGCTGGACGCTGATGGAGGCCGAAGTTGATTCCGGCGCCGTTCTCGACACCGTGCTCGTGGTCCGCAACATGGGGACCGGCCAGCTCCGCGTGAACAGCTATTCGGCGCGGCTCGGCCAGACGATTGACGACGTCCGCATCCGCATGGCGCTGACTCCCTTCGAGGCCCCATGGGACACGCTGTTCGTCGACCCGAGCGAGTCCGACACGCTCGAGGCCGATCTTCGCCTGATCGAGGTCCGCCAGACCGCCGACTCGCTGATCTACCGATTGACCGCCTGGCGGCCGTGGGGTGATCCTCTCGTCGATTTCTCGTTGGCCGTCGAACTCGATGAAGACGATAACATCACGACCGGACCCCGCGGCGAGTCGTTTGGATTGATCGGCGCCCGGGCACTGGCACTGGTGGGGCAACCGCAGGGGCGCTTCATCTACATCGACGGATCGGGCTATTTCCACGCGGGTTCGCTGTTGACCTGGGCCGCTGAAAGCGGCGGCCAGTCGGCCATCATCGGGTTCGACAAGGACAGTCTTCTCGCGACCCACGTTGTCCTTGTCGTGGCGAGGGTGTATGACGGCGCGTCATCGATCACGGAAGACCGCGCGCCGGGCACACTCAATCATCCATGGCTGGCGCTTGTCACCCGTCACATGGAGGTCGATGCCGGCGAGGCGGCCAATCTCGCGTTTCGACTCGGTGCCCCGGCCCTGCCACCCGGACTCGTGAGCGGTGCGATCGTGCTGGATACCTCCGACCGGGATCACCCGGGCATCACGCTGCCGGTGGCACTCCAGATCTCCTCCACGGTGTCGGTTGTCCTGGGTCGCTTCACGGCCACGCCGGTTCCGACCGGCCTTGAATTGGCCTGGACAACCGTCGAGACAAACAATCACCTCGGCTTCCGCCTGGCGCGGCGCAGCGTTTTCCCCTTGGCCGCTGAAGAGGTTCTGATCGGACCGGAGCTGATCCGAGCCGAACGGGATGGGTCGACCTACCGATTCGTTGACACGGGGGTTCTCGCCGGTTTCCAGTACGAGTATCGACTGGCCGATGTGGGCCGCGACGGTAAGATCGAATGGCACGGGCCGTTCGCCGTTACGATGCCCGGCGCCCTGATTCCAATCGCGATGCAGTTGTCGCAGGCGGCACCCAATCCCGCGCCGGGTGCCACCTCGATTGCCTGGGCCATTCCGGCACCGGCGCCGGTCGAATTGACGCTCTTTTCGGTGGACGGCCGCACCGTTCGCCGCCTCCTGCGCCATGCCGCACACGATGCAGGCTGGCACGAAACGGCCTGGGATGGTCGAGATGACGCGGGGAGCCCGGTGCCTTCGGGAGTGTACTTCTATCGACTGGAAGCGGCCGGCCGCGTGGCCAGCCGGAAGCTGCTCCTTTTGCGATAGCACAGGCGCGGGGACATCAGTACTGAAACATCGTGGCCAGGTTCAGGAAATACTTCTGGCTGTCAACCGTCTTCGCGCCGGCCACCGGCGTCCGGTGCACATAACGGCCGTCCGAACCCAGTTCATGGCTCTTGACGGTGTCGGGCAGCATGTTTTTCAGAAGTTCCGTGGCCAGTCGCGACTTGAGGCGCGCATCGAGAACCGGAAAGGTGGTCTCAACCCGCGAGTCAAGGTTGCGCTCCATCCAGTCCGCGCTTGACAGGTAAATCTCGGGGCTGCCTTCGTTCTCGAAGTAGAAGACGCGGCTATGTTCCAGGAAGCGGCCGACGAGACTGATCACCCGGATGCCTTTCGTGGCATGAGTCCCCGGCCGCAGGCAGCAGACGCCGCGGACCAGGAGGTCGATCACGACGCCGGCCCGTGAGGCTGACACGAGGGCGCGGATGACGCGAGGATCGGTCAGTGCGTTCATCTTGGCCACGATGCGGGCCGGCCGGCCGGCCGCGGCATTCGCGGTTTCGCGCTCGATCATCGCCATCAACCATGGGCGCAGGCCGTTCGGCGCCACGATCAACTTCCGGTATTCGCGCTGGCGCGAAAGTCCCGTCAGTGAATTGAAGAGGTCGGTGGCATCGGCACCGATGTCGGGATTCGACGTCATGAGCCCGTAGTCGGTGTAGATCCGGGCGGTCGTCGGGTTGTAATTGCCGGTGCCCAGGTGAACGTAACGCTTGAGGCCCGACTCTTCCTGGCGAACGACCAGGGCCAGCTTGGCATGGGTCTTCAGGCCGACAAGACCATAAACGACGTGGACGCCGGCCTCCTCCATCTTGCGCGCCCAGACGATGTTGTTTTCCTCGTCGAAACGGGCCTTGAGCTCCACCAGCACCGCCACCTGCTTCCCGCGCTCGCTGGCGCGTATCAGCGCCCCGACCACGGTGGAATCGCCGCTGGTCCGGTAGAGTGTCTGCTTGATGGCAACCACCTTCGGGTCGTCGGCGGCCGCACTGATGAAATCGACGACCGGCCCGAACGATTCGTAGGGATGGTGTAACAGGATATCCTGCCGGGAGAGGACATCAAACACGCTCTCCTCCCCTTCCAACACGGCGGGCACCCCGGGACGGAATGCCGTGCTTTTCAATTCGGGACGATTGAGCCGGTAGAGGCACATCAGGTCGTGCACGGCCAGCGGCCCGTCAACCTGGTAGACATCGATTTCTTCCAGCTCCATGGCGTGCGTCAGGTAGAGGCGCATCGACTCCGGCATGGCCGCGTCGACTTCAAGTCGGACCGCAGAACCGAACCGGCGGCGGCGTAGCTGCTCCTCGATTTCCTTCAGGAGATCGCGAGCTTCATCCACCTCGATCTCGAGGTCGGCGTCGCGGGTCACCCGGAAGGGGTGGCAGGCCCGGATCGTCACTTCCGGAAAGAGCCGCGAGATATGGGCGGCCACCACCTCCTCGAGCAGGACGAATCGATCCTCGGGCCCGGCCAGCGCCAGCAGGCGCGGCACGATCGGCGGTAACTTGACACGCGCAAATCGTGGTTCCTCTACTTCCTCCTTTTCGTTCCAGACCACCATTTCCACCGCCAGGCTTAGCGAGAGGTTTGAAATGTATGGAAACGGGTGGACGGGGTCGACGGCCAGCGGCGTCAGGATCGGAAAGATCTGTTCGTCGAACTGACGCGTCATCGTTGACTGTTCGTCTTGCGTAAGCGAATCCCAGGGTGTGATCCTGATCCCGTTGACCGCCAGTTCCGGAAGGAGTCGCTGGCGGAAGCAGGTCATCTGCTCCTCGAGGAGTGGCCGCAGCGTGTCTGAAATCGCCTTGAGCTGGGCCTGCGGCGAGAGTCCGTCCGGCGAGAGGCGCGAAACGCCGGCATCCACCTGCTGGATGAGCCCGGACACACGGATCATGAAAAACTCGTCCAGATTGGTGGCGAAGATCGAGAGAAACTTCAGCCGCTCGAGGAGCGGATGGCTCAAATCAAGGGCCTCGCCGAGGACGCGGCGGTTGAACTCGATCCAGGAGAGCTCCCGGTTGATGAGAAACGGCCTCAGATCATCGATCTGAGGCAACCCGTCGCTCGAAACTCGTCGAGCCCGGGGGGATCCGATTTGACTGGCTTTCCGGGGCATGATCCTCTCAATGGACAGACCGGCGAACCGATCGAATTGGGTGGCATCTGTCACTTCATTGACACACAACGATTTAACTCTTGATCCTGTATCTATCCTAGCCCCGACGCCGGGATCAAGTCCAGTAACACCAAATGCTTTCGGGAACTGCCAGGCCGCGGATAACATTGACACGCCCGGCCTTCCACAGGCATCCTGACCATGATGACACGCCTCGTCCTCCACCTGACTCTGATTCTGGCCTTCATGGCCGGCGGACTCGTGCCCGCCGGGCTGAGTCGTTGCCAGGTGAAAATGTCGTGCTGCGGCTGCGGTCCGGCCATTGAAGCCGGCGGCTGCTGCTGCGGACCCGAGGTACCAATCAGTGAGGCGCCCGCCCGGTCCAAAGGAGCCGACATCCAGTTTGACTGGGCGGCACAGGTGGGGGAGCCGGTATCCGGAAACCTGTTCGCGCCGCTGGCGGCCGCTGCTCCGACCATGCCCGCATGCGAACGGGCCACTTCAGCCCCGCCGGTCCCGCTCTACCTTTCCTACCACGCCTTCCTGATCTAGCTCGCCTCGCCAAAGGCCTACGTGTGTCCGCGCCCCGAGCCCGGGGCGCTCCCGGTCTTTTTTGCGAGGAGGAGTCGTGCGATTTGCCGCCGCCCGTTCGGGCGTTCTATCCCTTTCAATTATCACTGTCCTGACCGGTCCGCCGGCCGTTCAGGCGGCGCCCACCCAATCAGTCCCGGCGGCCAGGCCCGGCATGAGCCATGGCCCGTTCGCCCGGGCGGCAGCCCTCCGCGACAGCCTCACGGCGCCGGCCGTCGACTCGCTCATTGCACTCGCGCTGGCTCAATCCCCCGATCTTGCGGCCCTTCGCGCGCGGGTGACGGGGGCCAGGGCCGCGGCGGCTGCGACGGGTGGACTCATGAAACTGGAAATCGGCGTCATGTACGAGCGGACACAGATCCCATTTCCGATCGCAGCGGACTCCGATGGCAGCCACGACAGTCATGGCGGGGAGACGACTGCGCATACGACGATGAAGATGTTCGGTCCGGATGTGGCCCTGGAGCTCCCATTTCCCGGCGGCGGCCGGGCGCGGCGGCGGGCCAGGGACGGTCAAGTCCTGAGCTTTTCAGCCGAACTCGAATCGGCGCGGAGGGAACTGCGCCGCGAAATTCGAACGACATATGCCGACATCTACGAAATCGATCGGGAGCTGGCCGCTCACCGCCTCGTGCGGCAAATGCTGTCCGCCATTGAAGAGTCGCGCCGGGCCCGGGTGGCCACGGGGGGCGGAACGAGCGCCGCGCTGGCCGCTTCGCTGGCGGTGGCCCGTCTCGATGAGCGCTGTGACGATCTCGAGATCGAACGCGCCGCCCGCGACGCGGCGTTGCGGACCCTGATCGGCGATTCGTCACTCCCGGAGCTTCCGACAGTGCGGGCACTCCCCGAACTGCCGGTGCCGCCGGCCCCATGGGAATCGGCGGTCATTGCCGGCAGCGCCGATCTCGCCCTCCTCCGCGCCCGTTTGCGGACGGCGGACCTCGACATCAAGGCGGCCGGCGCCATGCTCTCGCCGACCCTCATGCTTGGCGGTGCCTGGACGCAGGGCGACGAGGAATCAAGCAACCGATCGGTCCGCGTCGGGGTCGGGCTTCCCGGCCTGGCCGGCCTGGACGCGCGCCCGCCGGTCGAGGTCGCCCGCGGCGAGGCACTGGCGATGCGCGCGGAACTGGCCGCCGCCGAGGTCCGAACACGGAGCGAAGCGCAGCGGCTGGAGCGCGCCTGGGCATGGAACGAGGCCCAGCGCCGCCGTTACGAGGAATCGATCCGCCCGCTGGCCCTGGCCACGTTCGAGGGGGCCCGATCGGCGCTTCTCGACGGGCGCGGCGAACTGGGCGAGGTTCTGGACTCGCTGTCGATGTGGATCGAAGCGGAGGCCGGTGCGGCACGCCGCGAGGCCGAACGCTTCCGGCTCGCGGCGATGCTCGACGCACTCATTCATCCCGTGGTCCCGGTGAATGCCGGCGACAACTCAAATGGAGGCTCCCGATGAGGCTGCCCGCGTTCGGCCGCCGCCACCTGTGGCGGGTCGCGATGATCGTCCTGATGCTCCTCTCTGCCCGTGGCCTCGTGGCTACGACTGGCTGCTCCTCGAAACCGAAGTCATCAATCCAGTACCACTGCCCGATGCACCCGACCTACCTGTCGGACCGCCCCGCTGATTGCCCGATCTGTAACATGGCGATGGTGCCGGTGCCCGGGAGTGAGGGTGCGCCGGTCGGCGGTCCGACGGGGCACGACGACGCGCCGTCGACCGTGGACGGGATGCCGCCGCCCCAAAATCTGGACGACCATTCCGCCGTGCATATCAGCCCGACGATGGCCGCGCGAAGCGGCATCGTGACCACCGAGGTCGATTACGGGCGGCTGACCCACTCGTTCACGGCGGTCGGGTACGTGGCCGCCGACGAGGCACGGGTGCGCAGCGTGGAATCACGCACCGGCGGCTGGGTTCGATTTCTTCACGTGGCCGCCACCGGGCGCCGCGTCTCGGCCGGCGAGCCGATGCTGGTCATCGAATCGCCGGAGATGCTGGCCGCACAGCAGGAATACGTGTCGGCCGCGAACGCGCTCGACCGCGTCGGCGTCGATGCGCCGCCGGAGGTCCGGGGTAACCTCGAGGCCCTGATTGCCTCGGCCAGGAGCCGTCTCGAGCTGTTCGGTCTGCCGAAAAATTCAATCGACGATCTTGTCCGCACCCGGCAGGCACTGGCCCGCATTCCGGTCCTCTCGTCCATGTCGGGCACGGTCACGGCCAAGAACGTCGTGGAGGGGCAGCGGGTCGAACCGGGCATGACGCTGTACACGATCAGTGACCTGTCGCGCGTCTGGATCGAGGCCCGCGTCTTCGAGAATGATCTGCCATTGGTCGCGATCGGCCATACGGCCCACATCACGCTGGCCGCCGACCCCGCCTATGAAGGCATCGCCACCGTCACCCAGATCGTGCCGGCGGTCGACGAGGCCACGCGGGCCGTGGTGGTTCGCCTGTCCATTTCAAATGACGACGGGCGACTGAAGCCCGGCCAGTACGCCGAGATGGCCTTCGAATCGTCCGCGGAGGCCGGGCTGGTTGCGCCGGCATCCGCCATCCTCGACACCGGCACCCGGAAGCTGGCCTTTGTTCATCGCGCGGACAACCACTACGAGCCGCGCGAGGTGACCGTCAGCGCCGCCAGCGACGGTATGGTCATCATCAAGTCCGGCCTCGCGCCGGGTGAGCATGTCGTGAGCCAGGCCGCCTTTCTCGTCGACTCGGAATCGCGGCTGAAGGCTTCCATCGCAAAGGCCATTCCATCTGGCCACGTGCACGAGGGGGACTGACCGATGATCGAACGGATCATCGCCTTCTCAGGCCGAAACCGGGCCCTGGTCCTGCTCAGTGTGGCCCTGGCCTGCATCTTTGCCGGCCAGCTCCTGCAGCGCATTCGGCTGGACGCACTGCCGGATCTCTCCGACACGCAGGTCATTGTCTATTCCCGGTGGGATCGATCCCCGGACATCCTCGAAGACCAGGTCACCTACCCGATCGTTTCCACGCTTCTCGGCGTCCCGAAGGTAAAGGCCGTCCGCGGATTCAGCGATTTCGGCTATTCATTCGTGTATGTCATTTTTGAAGACGGTACCGACATCTACTGGGCCCGCTCGCGCGTGCTCGAATATCTCTCCAAGATCACGCCACGCCTGCCAGAAGGCGTGCGGACCGAACTGGGGCCGGATGCCTCGGGCACCGGCTGGGTCTTTCAATACGCGCTGGTCGACGATTCGAACAGTCACCGCCTGGATGAACTGAGAAGCTTTCAGGACTGGACCCTCCGTTACGCCCTCCAATCGGTGCCGGGCGTGGCCGAGGTGGCCAGCTTTGGCGGATTCGAGCGGCAATACCAGGTGACCGTCGATCCGGGTCGGCTCCTGGCCCACGGCATCACCATCGGCGAGGTGGCTGAGGCGGTCCGGGCCTCCAACAGCGAGATCGGTGGACGGCTCATCGAAATCAGCGGTGCCGAGTTGATGGTGCGCGGCCGCGGATATGCCAGGACGCCGGCCGATTTCGAAGCGATCGTCCTCAAGGCGTCGCCGGGCGGAATCCCGGTGCGGCTCGGTCAGGTGGCGCAGGTGGCGCTCGGGCCGGAAATTCGCCGCGGCGTCGGCGATTTCGACGGCACCGGCGATCATGTCGGCGGCATCGTGATCGTGCGTCACGGTGAGAACGCGCTGAACGTCATCGAACGGGTACGGGCCCGTCTGCATGACCTCGAGCCATCGCTGCCGAAGGGCGTGCGTCTCGTCACCACCTACGATCGCTCCGATCTGATCGAGCGGGCCATCGAAACCCTGAAGCACGAGTTGACCATCGAAATGATCGTCGTTTCACTGGTCATCCTGCTGTTCCTGTGGCACATCCCCTCGGCCATCGTGCCGATCCTGACGATCCCCATTTCGGTGCTGCTGGCGTTCATCCCGCTTTACTACTTCGGCGTGACCATCAACATCATGTCGTTGGCCGGGATCGCCATCTCCATCGGCATCCTGGTGGACGGCGCCATCGTCGAGGTCGAGAATGCCTATAATCGATTGCATCAATGGCAGGCCGGCGGCCGCATCGGCGATTACCACGAGGTGCGATTGAAGGCCCTTCAGGAGGTCGGGCCGTCGGTCTTCTTCTCGCTCCTGGTCGTCTCGGTGTCGTTCCTGCCGATCTTTGCGCTGACGGGGCAGGAAGGGCGGCTGTTCCACCCGCTGGCCTGGTCGAAAAATCTGGCCATGGCCCTGGCGGCACTGCTCGCGATCACGCTCGACCCGGCCCTGCGGATGCTCTTCACCCGCATGGACCCGTTCACATTTCGGCCGCGCCTCCTGGCAAAATTCGCCACGGCCCTCTTCGTCGGCACCTACCACGCCGAGGAGAAGCATCCGATCAGCCGCGCCATTCACCGGGTGTATGGCCCGATCTGTCGATTTACGTTGCGCCACCCGCGCATGGTCATCGGGGCGGCTCTGTTGCTCCTCATCGCCAGCCTCCCCCTGTACGCCCGGCTGGGGCAGGAATTCATGCCGCCGCTGGACGAGGGGACACTCCTGTACATGCCGACGACGCTCCCCGGCATCTCGATCGCCGAAGCCGAGCAGTTGATGGTGCGGCAGGATCAGATCATCAAGTCATTTCCCGAGGTGGTCAGTGTCCACGGAAAAGCAGGCCGCGCCGACACTTCGACCGACCCCGCTCCGCTTTCCATGATCGAGACGACCATCGTCCTGAAGCCGCGGGACGAGTGGCGGCCCCAAAAACGCTGGTACACCGGCCGCCTCCCGGACTGGCTTGCCGGTTTCGTTCGCCCCATCTGGCCCGACCGGATCGGCCGGGAGGATCTGATCAGCGAGATGGATCAGGCCCTCCGCTTCCCGGGCGTCACCAACGCCTGGACGATGCCGATCAAGGCCCGTATCGACATGCTGTCGACCGGTGTCCGTACGCCGGTCGGCATCAAGGTCTTCGGATCCGACCTCGCCATCATCGAATCGATCGGCAGCCGGATCGAAGCCGTGGTGCGGGACATCCCGGCCGCCCGCAGTGTCTTCGCCGAACGGGCGGCCGGCGGCTGGTTTCTCGACATCGAACCGGACCGTGAGGCGCTGGCCCGTCACGGCCTGACGATTGAAGCGCTCCAGATGACCATCATGGGAGCGCTCGGCGGCGAAAACGTGACGACCGTTCTCGATGGTCGCGCCCGCTACCCGGTCAACGTCCGCTACCCGCGTGAGCTGCGACAGGACCCGGATGCCATTGAGCGGATCCTCGTCGCGACGCCCGGTGGCCCCCAGGTACCGCTCGGCCGGCTGGCGCGGATCCGGATCGTGGCCGGCCCGGCGATGATCCGGAACGAATCGGGTTTTCTGGCCGGCTACGTGTATGTCGACGTGACCGATCGCGATATCGGTGGCTTCGTCGACGAGGCGCGTCGGAAAGTCCGCGAGCAGGTCGAGCTGCCGGCCGGCTACTCGATCCAGTGGAGCGGCCAGTACGAAAACATGCAGCGGGTGGGCGACCGGTTGCGACTGATCGTTCCGATCACCCTGCTCCTGATCGCCGGGCTCCTCTATCTCAACACCCGATCGATGTTCAAGACCGGGCTCATCCTGGTGGCCGTGCCCTTCTCGGCCATCGGGGCCATCTGGCTCTTTCACCTGCTCGATTACAACGTATCGATCGCCGCCTGGGTCGGCATGATCGCGCTGCTCGGGCTGGACGCCGAGACAGCCGTCTTCATGCTTCTCTTTCTCGACCTGTCATGGAAGGAGGCAAGGGAAAAAGGGCGGCTCAACTCGATCGCCGAGGTGGATGACGCGATCTGGCACGGGGCGGTTCTCCGCGCCCGGCCCAAGATGATGACCGTGGCCGCCGCCTTCATCGGCCTTCTACCCATCATGTGGTCAACATCGGCCGGCGCGGATGTCATGAAGCGCATCGCCGCACCGATGATCGGTGGCCTCATCACGTCGTTTTTGGCCGAATTGTTGATCTATCCGGCAGCCTACAAACTCTGGAAACTTCGAACCGAGTGCCGCCACCTGGGGTACTCTTCCGGTCGCCAACCTGACCCCACTCCAACCGAGAGGATCGAATCATGATCAGCCTTCTTTCAAGAACCGCGCGCCCGATGACACGGGTTCTGACGCTGGGAGTCGTAACCGTTCTGCTCGTCGGTGCCTCGCTTGGAATTGCCCGCGCCGACAAGGAAAAAGCCGGAGCCGTACCCAAGGTGGCCGGCAAGCCCCCCGCCAGCGCGCCCTACTTTCTGACGACGGACGCCGTGACCGGACTGGCCCTGCCGGCCAAGCCGGTCGTGGCCATCATCAAGGATCGCGAATATCGCTTCGCCACCGAAGCCAATCGGAAGACGTTCGAGGCCTCGCCGGACAAGTACACGGGAAAGATCGACAAGGCGATGATCGAGGTTCTGCGCCCCCTCTATCCCACGAAGACATGCGTGGTGTCCGATGAGGAGCTTGGCTCCATGGGCGATCCGATCGACATGGTCGTGGGCAATCGACTCATCCGCCTCTGCTGCAAGACCTGTGTCGGCACACTCGAGAAGGATCCAGCAGCCACGATGAAGTCCATCGACGACGCCATCATCAAGGCCCAGAAGGCGTCCTACCCGACCAAGGAGTGCGTCGTCTCCGGCGAACCGCTCGGCGGCATGGGCGACCCCATCGACATGGTCGTGGCCGGCCGTCTCGTCCGCCTCTGCTGCAAGGGATGCGTCGACAAGCTGAATGCCGACCCGGCCGGTTACGTGGCGATGGTGGTCAAGGCGGGGGCGAAGAAGTAGCCCGCTCCCGGCGCAGATCTCATCGAAGAGTAATTCGTTCGCGGCGCGAGCAAGGCAATGCCGAAGCTCTGATCGGCCGCCAGACCGAGTTCTCGAACGCAGTCCAGCTGGTGATCGGCCTGCAGCTGGCCAGCTCGCGCTGACAAACTGTCTGGAATGAAAGTTATCGCCGACGCTTCGGGGCAATCGTGGGCACTTCGATGCCGAGCGCCGTGGCCAGGTCAATCTGGTGCTCCTGTTCCTGCACCAGGATATCCCGGATCTCCTCCGCCAGCGCGTATTCCTCCAGCGCCTCGCATTGCCGGACTCGTTCGCGATACGCCCGGATCGTCTCAGTCTCGTTCTCGAGGTCGAACCTCAGCATCGCCTTCGGGTCGTCGGAGGTCCTGACCGGTTTCGGTGTCACCGTGGGCATTCCGCCCAGGTAGTCGATCTGTCGGGCGATGGTGAGTGCGTGCTGCAGTTCCTCGCCGGCGTGCACCTCCAGCTCGGTCGCGATGGCCATGTACGCGGCCCCCTTCAATACCTGCGAGTAAACGACGTAGGCGATGATGGCCTGGTATTCGCGGCTCAGATCCTCATTCAGCGCGGCGACGAGTGCCTTGCGGTCGGCTTTCAGCGTGTCGGCGCCATCGTTACGCCTGGTGGATTTCCTGGTATTTCGTTTGGCGGACATTCCTGCCTCCTGTTGGGGATGTCTAAAGATCGATAGGAACCGCGATGCGGCCCGCCTGACATTACACATCGAAGGCTGACCTGTCTCGACCCCGGCGCCAATTAATCCGTTCGGTTCCGGTGGCGGGTCAATGCGGCGGGGCAGGCTTCCGGGGAGTCAAAGTCAACAGCGTCGAGGGCCCCGCCTCGTTGTTGTCGGCCAGGAGGTACAGGCGTCCGTCCAGGTCGAAGGTCAGCCCCTCGGCGGTACCGAAGGGGGAGAGTGGGGCCCCTTGATCCGACTTGTTCTCGATCATCGCTTCGAGGGACGAGTAGTCGAGCCGCTCCCGAACCGGAATCAGGTTTTCCGCCGGGTCTCGTATCGCCGCCTCGAGTCGCGCCCGATCGACGATCGCGATCAGCCTCCGGCTCCGATCCAGGACATACAGGTCGCCGTCGGGGCCAATGCACGCACCGGCCTGGGTGGCCATCCCCTCGATCCGGTCCATCCCGACTCGTTCGAGCGGCACCAGCGTGACCGAGTCGGTTCCGGCTGCCGGGGCGAATGTCACGGGACCCCGGACGCCGGAAATCTCGCGGAAGAGAAAACTCCGGACGTAGGTCGGATCGGGACGTTCCTTGAAGCCGAGCAGAGCCAGCGTGTCGGCGCCGAGACGGATCAACGCCACCCCCTCGAACCCGTTGTTCCCCACGCTCTCGTTGGGCGGCGAGCCGAGGCTCGACCAGCGGAGCGTGAGGCCGTCATCCCGCAATTCGAAGAGATATACCCACGACACGCCCTGCCCCCCGGGCCCGGTCTCGCCGGAAGCGGCCACGAAGCTGGGCGAGGCCCCGGTCGTAGCCAGCCACGCCAGGTCTTCCATGTCATCACCGACCGGCAGGTGTGACGGGTTGCTGATGGTGATGGGCAGCACGACCAGCATGGGAGAGGCGCCACTCTGCACGAGGACGCGGCCGCGAACGATCATGAATTCGAGGCGATTGGCCTTGTCGTCCGCCAGCCAGAACTCATCCACCCGCCCACCTGGAACGCGGGCGGTGTCGGCCGGGTCGATGGGAATGACAATGCCGGACAGGTCGGTGCGCGGTATCAAGGGACCAATGGCCAACGGGCCGACGGCGAATCGGGTCTCGATCGGAATGATCGTGGAATCGGCCGATTGGGAGCCAAGCGGCGCCAGGCTGTCACGTGGCCCCTGAAGGGTCACCACGGCGGCGATAGCCGCCAACAGCATCACCATGGCGCCGATCAGGAGCGTCGCGATCGAAACCGAGCCTCTCTCGTTCCTCACTCGGCCAACCCGTAGTCCTTCATCTTCTGGCGGAGAGTCTGGCGGCTGATGCCGAGTGCTTCCGAGGCCCGGGTCTTGTTGCCCTCGAAACGAGCCAGGGCGGATACGACCGCGTATCGCTCGGCGGCGGCCAGCGTCAGGACGCCGGCCGGCCCGGCCGGCAGCGCCGCCAGCCCGGCGGCGTCGGGGGAACCGGTCGACGCGGTGGCGGCCCGGGCCAGCATCTCCGTTGGCAGGCTGCCCGCCTCGATCATCGTGCCGCTGCCGAGCAGCAACGCGCGCTCGATCACGTTCCGGAGTTCGCGCACATTTCCCGGCCAGTGATAGCCTGTCAACAACGTCATGGCCCGTTCGTCGGCGCCGGTGACGTTTCGCCGGAGCTCCCGGTTGAAGTGTTGAATGAAGTGATCGATCAGCGAGGGGATGTCATCGACCCGATCGCGGAGTGGCGGAATGGAAATCGGGACGACCGACAATCGATAGTAGAGATCCTCGCGAAAATGCCCCTCGGCCACCGCCTTCTTGAGATCGCGGTTGGTGGCGGCGACGAAGCGGACGTTGACCACGACATTCGTGGTTCCCCCGACCCGCTTGAACGATTTCGTTTCGAGTACCCGGAGTAACTTGGACTGAAGTCCGAGTGACATCTCGCCGATCTCGTCCAGGAAGATGGTGCCGCCGTCCGCCAGTTCGAACAGCCCCTTCTTGCGGGCCCTGGCGTCCGTGAAGGCCCCCTTCTCGAAACCGAACAGTTCGCTCTCGAGCAGGTTCTCGGGGATGGCCGAGCAGTTGACTTCGACAAATGGGCCGGCGGCCAGCGGGCTCTTCTCGTGGATGCGGCGGGCCAGCAGTTCCTTGCCGGCGCCGGTCTCGCCCAGCAGGAGTGCGGTGGTGGAGCCGGCGGCGATTTTGTCCAGTTCATCCAGGGTCCGGCGCATGGCCGGGCTCGCTCCCTCGATCAGCTCCAGGGAGTAGCGGCCGCTCTCGGCGCGTTTCAGAACCTCCACCTCGCGTCGAAGGGACCGGTTCTCCAGCGCACCCCGGAGGATGAGGACCAGCTGGTCGATTTCGAAAGGCTTGCCCAGGTACTGGTAACAGCCGAGCTTGGTGGCCTGGACGGCTGATTCGAAGCGGCCGAAGGCGGTCATCATGACCACCTCCGTATCCGGCCACTCCCGCTTGATCAGCTTCAGGATTTCCAGGCCGTCCTCACCCGATTCCTTGAGCTTCTGATCCAGGAGAACCAGGTCAATCTCTTCCTCACGCAGGACCAAAAGGCCGCTTTCGCCGCCCGGAGCCTCGAAGACGCGAAATCCCTCGCCCCGAAGCGCCTCGCCAATCGTGAACCGGAGCGATCGCTCGTCGTCAATGATCAGAATCCCGTGTCCGCCGCGCGGCAGCAGTTCATTGGTCATGCGTCAGTTCCGCCGGCGGGGTCCGCGTCGCTTTTCCAGCGGGAGCGTGACGATGGCGGTCGTCCCCCTGTTGACGATCGATTCTACCTGCACCAGGCCGGCATGCTCGCGGATGATGGCCTGACAGATCGACAGCCCAAGGCCGGTTCCCTCCCGCCGCGTGGTGAAAAAGGGATCGAAGATCCGTTCGAGGATTGCCCTGGGAATTCCCGGGCCGGTGTCGCCGATTCGGATCTCGACGAAGCCGGCCGTCCGCGTCGGCGCGGGCAACTGACCGCGGTCCGAAACGCGCCGGCCGGCCGTCCGCCGTACCCAGGGCGAAGTGGCGGTGACTCCAACCGCCACCGAAAGGGTGCCCCCATCCGGCATGGCCTGCAGCGCATTCTGGACCAGGTTCAGGAAGACCTGCACGATCTGGTCGGTGTCGATATAGACATCGGGGATCTCCGGATCCGTCCGGATGTCGAAGATCACGCCGGCCTCACCGGCCTTTTCCTCCACCAGTGCCAGGACGCGCCGAATGCAGTCGAGGACCGATCCCGCCAACAGGTGTGGCGGAGCCGGCCGGCCGAACTTGAGCAGGCTCTCGACGATGCGATCGAGCCGTGCCGACTCGTCGAGGATGATGTCGGCCAGGCGGATCATGTCCTCCCGTTCGCCGAGGCGTTTCTTCAGCAGCTGGGCGGCGGCGCCGATGCCGGCCAGGGGATTGCGGATCTCGTGGGCCACGCCGGCCGACAACTCCCCGAGGCTGGCCAGTCGCTCTTTCCGCCGCAGTTCGGACTCGGAGCGCTTGAGCTCGGTCAGGTCGTCGAAGATGGCCACCACGCCGGCCGGCATCGATTCCTCGATGGCCAGGCGCGTGACGCGGAGCGATACCGGCACCAGTCGATCATCTCGCGTCAGCAGGTCGACCTCACCCTCGCGCGTTCCGCTGGTCGGGGCGTCGGTGAACAGATCTCCCTCGCCGACCCGGAAAACAAGGGCGCCGGCAAGCCCGAGGGCCTCCCGGACCGGCCAGCCGGTGATGGATGCCGCCCGCTCGTTGAAATGCGTGATGACCCCCTGCCCGTTGGTGGCGATCAGGCCGGATCCCATCGAGCGGAGAATGTTCTCGGTGAAGTGATGGAGATCGACCAGCTCACGGATGAGGCTGGCCTGACCCTCATCGGGTGTGGCATGGCCCATGGTGAGAGGTTTTCCCGTGCCGGTCAGCAGTTGGTCGTGCATGCGATAAGGCCGGACCCAGCCGCGGAGATGCGGTAGACCGACAGGAGCACGGTATCACCCCGCTTTCGCGAGTGTCAACGAATTGCCCGGGCATCAGTCGGATCCCGGGCGGTCGCGCCACGGCGGTCCTGCCTGATAGGATGCCTGACATGGTTTCGGCGCCCGACTACCTGCTTCTCCTGATCGGCGTCCTGCTGCTGTTCGGCATCCTGGCTGCGCGCCTCTCTCCGATGCTGGGCGTTCCGGCATTGGCGCTCTTCACCCTGGCCGGCATGGCGGCGGGAATCGAGGGTCCCGGGCGGATTCCATTCCACGACGCGGGGCTGGCCCGACTCATCGGCAGCATCGCCCTGATCGGCATCCTCTTTTCGTCCGGTATTTCCACCCGATGGGAATCGGTGCGAAAGGTGATGAAGCCGGCCCTCGCCCTCTCGATTGTCGGACCCATCGTCTCGGTCATCCTGGTGGCCTGGGTGGTCCACCGGCTGGCCGGTGTACCGCTCGCCACCGGAGCGCTGCTCGGGGCCGTGGTGGCCTCAACCGATCCGGTGGCACTGGCCACCGTGCTCCGGAGCCGCCGCTCACGGGTCGACGCCCGACCGCTGGAGCTGCTCCGCTTCGAATCGGCGGCTGCCGCAGCCATGGCGGCCTTCGTGGCCCAGGCGCTGCTGCACTGGGCTTCCGGCGTCGAGACCGTCTGGTGGCGCATCGCCATCGGTTTTGTCTCGAGCGCCGCCATCGGCATCGGAGTCGGCGTGCTCATCGGTTGGGCCACGATCTGGGTGCTGAACCACCTTCAGCCCGATGCGGAGATCCTGTACACGCTGCTCACGGTGGCGGCTGGCTTCCTGCTTTACGGGCTGGCGGCCATCCTTCACGGGTCCGGCTTCCTGGCCGTCTTCATCGGCGCCCTGGTCATTGGTAACGCCGACCTGCCCGATCGCGGCCCGATGCGACGCTTCCACGAGGGGTTGCCCTGGCTGTCGCAAATCCTGCTCTTTGTTCTGCTGGGCCTTCTGGTCACGCCGTCCGCCTTCCGGGCGGCACTGCCGATCGGACTCGTCGTGACCGGTGTGCTCCTCTTCGTGGCGCGGCCGGTGGCCACCCTCCTTTCGCTGGCCGGAAGCCGGCTCGGCGGGCGGCGCATCCTGTTCATCTCGGCCGCCGGCCTCAAGGGCTCGGCGCCGGTGGCCCTCGCCACGCTGCCGCTCTTGCACCAGGTGCCGGAGGCCGACTGGATACTCGGGGTGACGGCCGTGGTGGTCATCGTCTCCGCGGTGGTCCACGGCCTGACGATTCCATGGGTCACGTCGCGCGCGGTGTTGCGTCCGGCAAGCTGGAAGGCGCGCCCCGAACCGGTCGACACAATCGATCTCGGGCCGGGCACGATGGCCTGCTACAAGATCGACGAGAGATCCAGAGCGGCCGGCCACGCCATCAACGAGCTCAACCTCCCGGAAAATTGTCTACTGATCATGATTCTTCGCTCCGGCGACAAGATCCAGCCGCACGGCGCCACGCGGCTCGAAGTCGGCGACGAGGTCTACGCCTATTCCCCGCGCGAACTTTTTCCGGTGTTGGAGATCCGTCTGCTTGGCGAACGGGAGGACCGGACGCGCTGAGGACGAGAGGGGCGGGAAGTTCCGGCCGGGTCGACCCGCCGTTCAAAGCGAGTCGACCCGTGGCTCGCGGACCGGCCGGAAGAGCAAGTAGCGAGACATCCACCGCGAGGAACCTTTAGCCCCATCGCGGCAGACACCCGAATTATCGGCGGGTCGATCAGGAGATTGAGGATTTTGCGGGGCCGCGTGCGAGGGCTTCTTCCAGCGTCCGCCCGCGCGGGTCTGCCGGGGCCAGATGGCGGAAACGCGCCAGCGCGCGGCCGGACGCAGCGACATCTCCCAGTTCCCGGCAGATGACCGCCAGGTTCCAATGAGCCTCGGCGAAGTTGTCATCGAGTTCATTCAAAAGATCGAGCTCCCGGCGGGCGGCGGGCAGGTCGCCGAGCGCGTGGCGGGCCACCGCGGACAGGAAGAGAACCTCGGGAGTCGCCGGGACACCGGCTACCAGATCGAGGGCTTCCCGGTGCCTCCCGGCCTCGACATGGCGATTGCCCAGATCGATGGTCAGCACCACCAGGTTGTTGCGTGCCTCGGGCAGTGACGGGTCGAGGCGATGGGCCGTTCGAAACGATTCCAGCGCCGCCTCGATCCGGCCGAGGTGCGCCTGCGCGTTCCCCAGAAACAACTGCAGCATGGCATCCAGGTCCAGGCGATCGGCGGCCTTGGCCAGCGCCTCCGCGGCCTCGGCATGCCGACCGTCACGATACAGGGCGATCCCCATCTCCCGCAGCAGAACCCCCCGATCGACAGGAAGCCGGTCATTATCTCCCGCCAGCAGGCGTCGGAATTCGCGGGCGGCCTCATGAAATCGATGCTGCCGGAACGCGATCCGACCGAGAACGAGCCGCGCTTCGACGCTGTTCGCATCGAGCGCCAGCGCACTCCCCGCTTCGCGCGAGGCCTCGGTGAGATCACCGCGTTCCAGTGAACATTCGGCCAGTCGACACCAGGCCACCGCGAGGCGTGGTCTGGGCAGGGGTTTCCCGGTCTGTCGCACCGCCTTTCGGAGCGCCATTTCCGCACGGGACCACTCGCGAAGCGAGAACAGATTGAGACCGAGCACCAGCTGCTTCTCGTGGTCATCCGGATCGAGGGCCACCTCCTCTTCCAGGTGCGCCACCGCCTCCCAGTGACGCTGCTCCAGCGCCTTGGGATCCGACGGATCGGATAACAGCCGATGACCCGGCAGAACCGGGTCCGCTGACGGCATCGTCTCATCCGGGCCGGTGACGACCGGCAGCACAATCGTCAGCGCCGGAGCCATTGCCGGTTCCAGTATCGCTTCGAGTGGGGGGGCCGGTGCTGTCTCCAATATCGGTGTCAGCAGTGTCTGGAGGGCCGGTGTCGGCTCCGGCTCGCTCGTCTCGATGGGCTGGAATTCCTTCAGCAGATCGGCCAGCGGATTGGTCGTCAGCGTCGCCGTTTCGGTTTCGTCCTCGACATCCATCCAGGTGGAAGCGAACGCCGTGGCCCGATCCAGGTTGTCCGCTTCCCGGATCAACGCGTCGGCATCCTCTCCCCGGCCCCGCTCCCGCAGGAGCTCACCCGCGCGGCGGCGCGGCTGGCCAAGGTCGGGCCGCAGTGCGGCGGCCCTGAGCCAGCTTTCGATCGCCTCGTGCCTTCGGTCGGTGGCTTCGAGAAACTCCGCGCGACCCGCATGAATGGCAAAATGGCGCGGGGCCAGATTCAGGGCCCGTTCGAAACAGGCCTCCGCCCGCGTATGGTGCCTGTGGAACATCTCGGCGCGGCCGAGTTCGCCCAGCAGGAAGGCCGCCAGCGAAGGATCCGTCAGGGGGTCGACCGCTACGAGTTCCACTTCGATCCGGTCGACGGCCTCTTCAAGCTGGCGCTCCGCCAGCAGCAGAGCCGAGAGCAGCCGCGCTGCGCGAGCTCCGCCTTTCCGATCCGGCGGGTCGGAACCGGTCGGAGCATCCACGATTTCCCGAAGTCGCTCGAGCGCCGCGGCGGGATCTCCTGATCGCCACAGGCCAAGCACCACCACCAGCGGATCGGAGGAATCAAGGACGGGGGCGGCCGGGCGCCAGATGGCCACGGCGGCCGGCCGGGCCATTTCCGAGAGCGGGCGATCATGGAGCTGAAGTGATGGTTCGCCGTCGCCGGGCGCAAACGTCAGGCCCGGGCGCTTTCGGACGAGGCGCGCCGCCGGCCGCGCCACGCCTGGTTCACGAGGATCGAGATTATCGAACAGATCCAGGCTCCAGGCGATCGGCGAAGGGTCAGGATGAATCAAGTCCCGGAGGATGGTACCGCCACGCCCCCAGTCGAGGCGTTCGTCGGCGGCGAGAAGCAGCAGCCATTCGCCGTCGGTCTGGTACAGGGCACGCCGCCGTGCTTCGGCCGGCTCAAGGTCGGCCGCGGGCGACAACCAACGGACACCCAGCCGGCGTGTCAGGGAGCGCCAGACGCCCTGCGGACTTTCGTCGAGCACCACAATTTCCTCGGCCCAGTCGCGCACACTCTCGATGGACGGCAACAGACGCCGCGCCTCCACCGTAGCCATCAAGACAACCGACAGGCGCTGGCGGCGCCCGGCAGATCCGGAACGGGACACTGGGTTTTTCTCCGACAAGGGGGCGAACGGGCCGGGAGGCCCGCGAAGCCGCATTCTACACTTGCGCTGGTGCTGCGTGTTAGCTCATGCCTCCATGTCACGTAAGTTCTGGAGCCAAAATGCTTTGCGCGCATCGCGTGTGACAAAAATCTTGAACCATCACCAGTCAATCGGTATAATTGCCCAGCAATAAAGATACTTACGTCGGTCGATCTGCGGCTGGCTGTGTTGTTTTCTTCAGGCCCCCTTCTTGGGAGCAGCACTCCAGCGCCGATTTCGGTGCCATTTTCAGGTGTGCTGATCCTGAGCCAGGATCGGAATGGACAACCACGGATGACCCCACCCGCTCCTGCTCCTCTTCCCGCCGTTTCGGCCGAGCTCAAGAGGGTTTCCATCATCATCCCGGTCTATAACGAGTCGAAGACGGTTCGCGAAATCGTCCGCCGGGTGCTTGAGGCACCCGTGCTGGGGCTCGAGCGCGAACTCATCCTGGTCGATGATGGATCCTCCGATGGCACTCCTGAAATTCTGAAACAGCTCGAGGGGCCGGGAGTCCGCGTTATCAGACATCCTCGGAACCGCGGAAAGGGAGCGGCTCTCCGGACCGGTTTCGAAAACGCCACGGGGGATGTCCTGATCGTTCAGGACGCCGATCTTGAATATTCCCCGGACGAATATCCATCGCTCCTGGGTCCGATCTTGAGCGGACAGGTTCGGGTCGTGTACGGCTCGAGGTTCAAGGGAGAAGATCATGACCGCCACTCGAGCATGCTCTTTTTCGTCGGCGGCCAGGTCATCACCTGGGTGGCCAACATGCTGTATGGATTGCGTCTGACGGATGAGCCGACCTGTTACAAGGTCTTCCGTGCCGATGTGCTGGACGAGTTCGAGCTCGAGTGCGAGCGATTTGAATTCTGCCCGGAGTTCACCGCCAAGGTGGCCAGAAACGGCATCGAGATCCTCGAGGTTCCGATCTCCTACAATCCCCGTTCGGTGGAGGAAGGCAAGAAGATTGGCTGGAAGGACGGCTTCGAAGGTATTTACACCCTTCTCCGCTATCGCTTTCGCCGCTAGTCCGAAGCCCCCCAGGACCGATGACTGATCCGCCTCGGGCGACCACGCCACCGCGCCCAACGCTTCCCGGCCGGCTCCTGCTGGTTGCGCTTCTCGTATTCCTGGCCGGCGTCATTTATTCGCACACGCTTGGCAACCAGGTTCGATACACGGACGAGCACGATTATCTAAAGCTGGCGCAAAATCTGGCTTCGACCTGGAAGTACAGCTACAACGGGGTGGATCCCACCGCCGTCCGGACCCCGGGTTACCCGTTCTTTCTGGCCCTGATCCTGAGCGCCGGAGCCGGCCTCTTCGTGCTCCGGCTGGCGGGCTTTCTGGCGCTGGCCGCTTCGATCTGTCTCACTTTCGTTGTCCTGGAACGGACCGCAACGAGAAGGGCTGCCTGGATCGGCGCCATGCTGGTGGCCTGTTATCCGGTTTTGTTCTACACGGCGGGCACTTTCTATCCTCAGACGCTCAGCGCCGTGCTGCTTCTCGGCACACTCGCCATTCTGGCCGGAACGGGCCGGATCAATAGAAGAAATTATCTGATGGCAGGGCTCTTCCTCGGGGTGGCCATCATGATGGTGCCGAATTTCATCTTCACGCTCGCGATCACGGCTGCCTGGCTCATCCTGAGAGAAAGGCGGCGAGCCCCCATGGCCATTCTCTGTCTCCTGCTCCCCACCATGATTCTCCTGGGCGGATGGGCCGTCCGCAATTACGGAGTCTTTCATGCCTTCATTCCGTTGAGCACGAACGGCGGCGTCACCCTCCTGAACGGAAACTCATCGACGACCGACCCGAACAGCAGCTATTTCGATGCCTCGCGTCATGTCAGCGACATCGACGCTCTTCGCCACATGAATGAGGTCGAACGCGACCGTTACTTTCGGGATCGGGCCCTCGAGCACATCCGGGAGAACCCCGCCCGGACCCTCAAGCTCTACGGCCTCAAATTCCTGAACTGGTTTCACTACACGAACAGGATCATGACGGTCGGCGAGGAATCGCGCGCCAGAAACCTGGTCATGCTCTTCACGTACTGGCCGCTCCTGTTTCTGGTTATCGTTCGCCTTGCGCTCAGTTTCCGGTTTCCTTTAAGTCACTTCGAACTTCTGCTCCTGGCCCTCTATGTCGGAAATGGTCTCTTCCTTTCCATGTTTCTCCCCCGAATCCGCTACCGGCTTCCGTTCGACTACGGATTGATCATGCTGGCCGCCATCTTCCTTGATGCCGTCGTCCTCCGGCGATTGCGTCGGAACTCCGCGACCGGCCCGCGGGCATCCGGCATCCCCGTTTGATGGCTGTCCGGCTATTGAACCAGGAGCTTCCGGTCGACGAAAAGGTGCGTCCGGCCGGCTTCTGAAACCGGTGTGTAGGTTTCGAGGAACGCCTGTTTTTCTGCCGGGGTCCGAAACGGGTGCGGGTAGATGGGATCCAATCCGTCTTCCAGGATCGTGGGATTCAGGACGATCACGCTCGGCTTTTCCCGCGCCAGCGTGTCGCTCAGGTAGAGGTCCTTCATGACCGCCGGAGTCACGAGAGCCCCGAGATCAACGATGCGGAGCCCCGACTCGTGGCCAATCAGTCCGATGTGCCCCGTCGCTACGGAGGTGGCAGCGGGTACGTGCTCCCTCACGTAGGTCACGATGTGTCGCTGTGCTCCCTGGACATCGTTGATGGTCCTGGCCCTTCGCGGCAATCCCCAGAGCACCGAAGCGATCAGTATCGGAAAAATTGCGGCCAGCACGAACCGCTGGAGCCACCGCGCATTCCCCCGGCTCAGAACCTCCTCAAGCCCCCCGAACAGGGCAATGAAAAAAGCCACCGAAGGCGGAATCGTGTGCCAGCTGGCCAGATCAACCGGGTTGCCAATGATGTAAAGGAGCAGAATGACCACGTAGAAAATCGGCGCCAGGACGAGCGGCGACCGTTCGCGGAGGAACCGCCGGAAACCCAGGGCAAAACCAAGAGTGAGAAGCCCGGCCACGACCTGAATCAGAAGCCTCACGTGCTGCGAAAGCCCCTGGTAAAGCGTATCGGTGAGTGCCAGTGACAGGAAGATATGGATGGAATAGGGAGAGTTCGGGACTTCTCGGAGGCCATGCCAGGCATGGGAGGACTTGGCTACCATCGATTGCGGGACAAACGTGCCGTAGTAGGAACTTGCCGCCCCCGCCCAGGCCAGGCCCAGGAGCGACGCGATGAGGAAGCCCTTGACGGGAAATGGACCCTTCTTCAGGAAGATGAGATAAGCCAGGACAAGGCCGAAAAAGAGAACGCCCTCCGGGCGGGTGAGCGCGGCGAACCCGGCCACCACCACCGCCAGATCCCGGCGCTCCCGCTGCAGCAGGTAGAGGGTTCCGACAAGCGTGGCCAGCATGAGTGTCGTTTCCATGCCGTTCAAACTGGCGTCGACGAAGGGAAAATAGAACAGGAACACCAGTGGGAGCATCCATGACACCGGCTTGTCAGTCAGAGTCAGCCTGACCAGGATAACCCCCGTCATGGTGAAGAGCGTGAAATTGAGGGCGCTGATGATCGCGCCGATTCCGACCGATGGCAGGGCCGACTTGAGGCCTGCCAGGACGAGCGTGAAGAGGGGCGAGGTAAAGCCGAGGACACGTTCTCCGGGATTGAAAACCAATCCGTGACCGGCCACGAAATTCTCGACGAAACGCATGAATATGGAGGCGTCGTCGATGAAGTAGCGGTAGAATTGGAGTGCCACGATCGCCCTGAGCAGGACAGCCATCGCAAGAATGCCGTAGAAAACCCAGGCCATCCGGGACGTACGGAACGGCTCGATTCGCCCCTGGACCAATTGTGGGTCTCCCTTCCGGTGCCCACCCGGGGTTACGTTTGAAACGGCGCGTTTCGGGAACTTGCCGAAGGTGGTCACGGCGGGGGATTATACAGCAGATGTGATGCGCATCCTTGCTCCGCTTCTGGCCGCCCTCACGGCGGCCCTCGTCCTGGCCGGCGCCGCGGATCTGACCCGCCGACCGTACCTCGGTTTCGCCATGCGGGCGGACCAGGTCGCCGCGGTCGACCCCGGCAGCCCTGCCGCGCGCGCCGGCCTTGCGGTCGACGATAGGATTCAACGCGTCTTCGTGCATCGTCCGGGCGATTCGCTCGGCGTGCGGATTGAAGAGTGTCAGCCAGCCGAAATCTCGACTCTCCCCCGGGGCACCCTCGCCGGCCTGCTCGTCACACCCCCGGCCGGATCGCCGGCCCGCGTCGTATCGTTCGAGTTGATCGCGCCGCCGCTCGGGGAGAATCTGCGGCGGTGGCTGTCGCTCCTGGTGGCCCTGATCTGCCTCGGCACCGGCTATCTCACCTGGCACCTGCGGCCCGGCGGCATGAGTCGTGCCTTTCTGTTCATTGGCCTGGCGCTGGCCCTGATCCTGAGGCCACCGCTCCCCCCATCACCCACGTGGCTGGCAGCGCTCGATCCGCTGCTCTCCAATCTGGCCGGATTGACACTCGCAGCGGCGCTGGTGGAATTCGTTGTTCGTCTCCCCGTCGGGCGGCTTTCGGCAGCAGCCAGGCCTTTCGTCCTGACGGCCTGGATCATCTCCATGCTTCTTGCCCTCGCCGCGATCGGCCTCCAGCTCCCGCTGCCTGTTTCCGAAAGTGCCGAGCAGGTGGTCTCGATGGCGGCATTGCTCGTCATCGTCTCCTGCCTGATCGGTGCGCTGTTCCGGTTGCTTCTCACGCTGGCCCGGACACGAGATCGAGCCGAGTCTCTCCGACTTCGCGTGGTCCTGTGGGGCGGCATCGTGGGACTCACCCCGATCACGCTGCTCTTGATCCTTCGAAACCTGACGCGTCTGCCGGTCATTCCCGGCGAGCAGTTCGCCGTGCTCGCGGTGGCGTTCCTTCCCCTGTGCTGGATGTACGCCATCGTTCGCCACCGGATCTTCGACATTCGACTTCTCCTCCGACGCGGCGCCGTGGCCTTTCTCGTCACCACGGTCCTGGCTTCGATATGGCTGGCCGCTGTCACCTGGCTCGGCCCCTGGCTCGATCCGGCGCGAGGGCACCCGGTCGTGGCCGCACTTGGCCTGCTTCTGGCGGCGTTCCTTTTCTCGGGCACCCGTCACGTTGCCCAGGCGTTTGTCGATCGCACCCTCTTTCGCGCGGATCTCTCGCGGCGGCGGCGATTGGAGGAACTGTCCGGTCGGATCAGCGGCTTCCTTGATTCGACGCGCCTGACCGAGGCCCTCGTCCTCGAGCTGGACCAACGTCTGGGAGCGGCCCGTTCGTCGATTCTCCACCTTTCCAGAAATGGAAAGGTGAACGGCGTCCCGACCCCGGCATTTCTGGCGTCACCGCTTGCGGAAGTCCTCGAGCAGATTGATCGGCCGGCCACCCGGGCGGATATCCTGTTTCGAGCCCCATCCGAGCTCAAGGCCGTCGTGGCCGAACGACTTGCCGAGTGTGGATGGGAACTCTTTGTCCCGATCCGGGATGGTCATGCGCTCCAGGCCGTGGCCGTGTTCGAACTGGCCCGTGAGGCTGGCGGCCTTGACAGCCGCGAACTGGCGGTCCTCCGGCGGATCTCACGATCGGCATCCGAGGCGCTGGCCCAGGCCCGGCGCAATGAAGACGAGCATGAACGGGAGCGGCTGCAGGGCGAACTCGAGGTGGCCCGCGGCATTCAGCGCCACCTGCTCCCCGACGAACCGCCTCTCTCCCCACTGGTTGAACTGGCCGGCGTCACACTCCCGGGCGAGGCCGTCGGCGGCGATGCTCACGACTTTCTGCGTCTATCCGACGGGCGGCTGGGCGTGGCCGTTTCGGACGTTTCCGGCAAGGGCATTCCGGCAGCCATCCTGATGGCCAGCGTCCAGGCCAGCTTTCGGGCCCTGGCCGAGACCGATATCGAGCCGGCCGCGCTCATGGCCGCGCTGAATCGACGCGTGCTGGAGATCAACGAACCGGATCGGTTTGTCTGTTTTTTCTACGCCGCCATCGACCCGGTGGCCGGTGAACTGGCCTACGTCAATGCGGGGATAGAACCGCCCCTCTTGATCGGCGCGGACGGCACGGTCAAAGACCTCGAGGAGGGGGGCATCATCCTCGGCGTCATTCCGGGCGCCACCTATGAATCGGGACGGGTTCGCGTTCAGCCCGGAGATGTACTGCTCGTCTTCTCGGATGGGCTGGTGGATGCCCGCATTCCCGAGGAAGCCCTGACTGATCGCCATCATCTCGTCGACATGGTCCGGCGATCGCCCGGCGCCTCCGCCGATCAAATCAAGGCCACGATCATGGCCAACGCACAACCGCCCGACGGCACGGTGTCGGACGACGATGTCACGCTGGTGGTGGCTCGATTCTATTAGGCAGCTGGTCGGTTTTCAGCCGGCTGAGATCAAGTCACGCCGCCAGCTGCGCGCGAGTACCTTGCGTCACTCTTCATAACCTGTTAACAAACAACAGGTTAGACTGATGCCTCTCCAAGCCGGCAGTTGGAACGGCTTATGCATTCCCATCCCCACCGGGTATGGGAGCCGGCAAGGGCCGGCAATCCCGCCCGGCGGCCATTCCGAACTGAGGAGGGACCATGCTTCCGTTCCTGGTGCTGGGGTTTGATTTTTTCTGGTGGCTCAAGCGTTAGCTTCCGCGGGCTGCCATGCGGGCGCGCCAGGTTAGCGCGAGGCGTTCGGCAACAGCACGAGCGCCGCGACCCCCATCGCGATGCAGTAAAGGCCAAACAGCGTCAGTCGTCCGGATGTCACCACCCGCAACATGACCTGGATGGCCAGGAGGCCACTGACGAGGGCCGTGAGGAACGCGACGACCAGTGTCAGCGCGGGTATCGGCGTCCCCCCCGGCAACACCTCCCGATTGAGCTCAAGGATTGACGCACCGACCACCGCAGGGAGCGAGAGCAAAAACGAGAACCGAACGACGCGCTCCCGTCTCACTCCCGCCAGGAGACCGGCCGCGACGGTCATGCCCGTTCGCGAGAGGCCCGGCAGCAGTGAAACTGCCTGTGCCAGCCCGATTGCCAGCGCCGAAGTCGCGTCGAGCTGGGCCCCGCCATTCGGCGCCAGCCGGGTCGCGATCAAAACGAGCCCGGAAAGCAGCAGCAGGAAGCCGACGAGGCGCGGACTCTCATACAACTCCCCGATGGACTCCCGGAAGAGCAACCCGGCCACAACCACCGGAATGGTGCCTATCACCATCGCCAGGAACAGGCGGCGCCCCTCGCGCAATTCGTCCGAGCGGAGTGATACCCAGCGGATTCCCATCGAGGATGCCAGGAACGCCAGGATGCGAACGAGCTCCGTCCGTAGGGCGATGACGGTTGCCAGCAGCGTGGCCGCGTGCAGCACGACCCGGAAAACTGCGGTGCCGTTCCGGAGCCCGAGGAGATGCTCGGCCAGGACCAGATGCCCGGAAGACGACACCGGAAGGAATTCAGTCAGTCCCTGGATGAGCCCGAGCAGGAAACCGGTGGTCGGCGACATAGGCGCCGCACGGTAGAGAAGCCCCCCACCACCGTCAACCCCGGGTGGACAGGAAAGCCTCCCTCCCCGGGATCACGGAATCAGCGGGTGCCGGTTCGTCTTTCCCGTTCGACCGTCGCCGTCATCGTCGTCAGGTCGATATCCAGGACAAGCCTGAGGCGTGATCCGGACTGGATCTCCTCGGGCGTCAGCTCCAGCGACACCGGAACTGTGATTCGCTTCTCGATTATGGACGGCGAGGTCCGGCTCGCGGTGGTTTCGCTCTCCCGGGTGGGCACTGGATCGACCCGCGAAATCCGGGTGGAGGCACCGTTGGTCACCACGGCCGCGCGAGGCGGGGAGGATGCGGCGAGCGGGGGAGCCGAAACGGCGGCCGGTGGCTCCACCCTCGCCTTTGCCGGCGACGACATGTCGAAGGCGTCCTCGTCCTTCTTTCTGAATCCAAAAATTTGAGCCAGCTTGCGCGTGAAGCCCGCTTTCTCGGGGGTGCCAGATGACGCGGCGGTGGCCGCGCCGGCTTCGAAGGAACTCGGGGCGACGGCGGCCGGGGCCGGGACGGCCGAAACCGCGGGGGGACGCGCGGCGGGCGGCGATGACCAGACGCGAACGCCCGGCGTGGTGGAGACCGGTGCCGTCGTCGGTCTTGGAGTTAATGCGGCCACGGGAGCCGACACCGGGCCGCGCACGCCGACCTCGGGCCGCCTTGGATCAGCCGGGGCCGACTTCTGGTCCTCGGCCCGCGCTTCCGCCACCTTCGGCGACAGCTTGATTTCCTTCGAGAGCTTTTGGAGAAGGAGTCGCGAGACCCCCTTCAGCGTATCGAATACACCGGTGCCGTTGGTGGCCACCGCCTCGAAGTGAGGGACGCCGCCCGGGTTGAGTGCCTGGTTCATCTCCTCGATCGTATAGGTGTCGGGAAGGTCACGCTTGTTGAACTGCAGGACCCATGGCATCACAGCGAGGTCGAGGCCGTACTCACGGAGATTTTCCTTGAGATTCTCAAGACTCTCGAGGTTTTCGTTCATCTTGCCCCGGGCGGAGTCGGCCACAAAAACGACGGCGTCAACGCCACGCAAAACGAGCTTTCGCGTGGCGTTGTAATAGACCTGCCCCGGCACGGTATACAGGAGGAATCGGGTCTTGAAGCCGCCCAGCTCGCCCAGATCCACCGGGAGGAAATCAAAGAAAAGTGTTCGTTCGGTGCGGGTCTTCATGGAAACCATCTTCCCGCGATGAGTCGACGGAATACTGTCGTAGACATGCTCGAGGTTGGTGGTCTTGCCGCAAAGGCCCGGACCGTAATAGACCAGCTTGGCGTTGATTTCCTTGCCGGAATAGCTCACGACCACCATGAAAGATTGACCTCCCGAGAGGGTGATTCCGAGATCGTTAATGTCCAGTTCAGGAGGTATCGACCCCATGTCGCTCCCGGTTTAGGGGAATCTCGACAGGGTCCGAGGCTGGTTGGTAGACTCCGATCGACCCTGCCGCGGCCCCGGATGGGGGCGCGGCCGGCCGAAGCAAATCAGCCAATGACCAACCGAGCGGCGCTCCACCCGTTTCCCAACCGACCGGCCGATCCGGACGTTCCCCCCCCGGAGGATCGTCGTGCCCGGACGATCCTCCTGCTCGCGATCATCCCGCTGGTTGCCCTGATCGATTACCTGTCCGGAACTGACTACCACTACATTCAGCTCCTGATGCTGGTCCCGATCCTCGCGGCCATGCTCGCGGGGCCGATGACCACGGTCGTCCTGACGGGGATCTGCGTCGTGGTGACGATCGTCACCGGACTCCTCCGGGGCGAGCCGCTTTCGAACCTCCATCTGCCCGCGGCCCTCGGCATGGTCGCCGCCGGGGCGGTCGGTACCTGGGTGGCGAGTCGCGAGCGGGAAATCCTGTCGAATGCCCGCCAGCGCGATATCGAACACCGTCGCGACCTCTCCGAGTCGCTCTCCCTCTTGATGGCCACCCTGGAGTCAACCGCGGACGGGATCCTCGTTGTGGACCAGCACCAGCGCGTGTCGAGCGTCAACGGCCGGTTCGCGGAGATCTGGGGCATTTCCGCCGATCTGCTCCACGAGCGCCGGGACGAGGCCCTGGTGGGTGCTGTCCTATCGCAGCTGGTCGACCCGGTGGCCTTCCAGAATCGTGTTCGCGAGTTGTACGAACATCCGGCCGACGAGAGTTTCGAAACCCTTCTCTTTCGGGACGGACGCATCGTGGAACGCTATTCCAGGCCGCAGAGGATCGGTGAGCGGATTGTGGGACGGGTCTGGAGCTTTCGGGACGTCACGAAATCCCGTCGCGCCGAACAGGCCATCGAGGAATCGCTCCAGCGCGTTGATCGCCTCCTGTCGACCAGCCCGGCCGTCCTGTTCAGTTTCCGTCCGGAGATCCCGTTCGAGGCCACCTTCCTCAGTTCCAACGTGGTCGACCAGCTTGGCTTTGAATCGGGCCGATTCCTTGCGGACCCACATCTCTGGAAACATCTCCTTGCCGAGGAGGATCTGGAAAGTCACCGCGGCTGGCGCGAGCAATTGCTCGTCACCGGACACACAGGCGATGTCCTTCGATTCCGACATCGGGACGGCCGCCTTCGCTCCCTTTCGATTGAACTGCGTGTCCTGTCGGGTCCGGGCGGCCAACCCACCGAAATTGTCGGCAGCTCAATCGATGTTACCGACCGCCTGGAATCCGAGGCGGAACGGAATCGGCTTCTTGCCATGCTCGCCCAAAGCGAAGCGATGTCGGCCATCGGCGGCCTTGTCGGCGGCGTGGCCCACGAGGTTCGCAACCCGCTGTTCACCATTTCGGCATCCCTCGATGCCTTCGAAGCCCGCTTTGGCGCCAGGCCCGAGTATCAGTCCTACCTGGGTGCCCTGCGCGGATCGGTCGTACGCCTCTCCCGGTTGATGAATCAGCTGCTCGACTACGGGAAGCCGCCCCGTATCGATCTGGAGCTGACCTCGCTCCACGAGTGCGTCGAGCGGGCCATTGAACTCCTGCCGGCACCGCTGCGCGATCTCGGCGTCGTGATCGAGAACCGGGTGCCGGAGGACCTGCCGCGATTTCTGCTCGACGGACACATGATTCTCCAGGTCTTTCAAAACCTGATCGAGAACGCTGTTCAACACTCACCGGCCGGAGGGCGGGTGGTTGTCGGCGCAGTCCCCGCGGCGAGGGATGGGCGTGACGGCGTCACGGCTCACGTGGATGACTCGGGTCCGGGTTTCAATCCCGGTCCGATCAGCCGTATCTTTGAGCCATTCGTCAGTGAGCGCTACGGTGGAACCGGGCTCGGCCTCTCCATTGTTCGGCGCATCGTCGAGCTGCACGGCGGACAGATCGAGGCCGGCAATCGGCCCGAGGGGGGGGCAAAGGTTCTCCTCTGGTTCCCAACGTCCCCCGCCGCCGTGGCCGCCGGCGAACTGATCATGGAAGGAGCGCATGTCTCGACATCGCATCCAGCTGGTTGATGACGATCCGGCCGCACGCGCGGCGGTTCGGGAGTACCTGGAGATCCAGGGTTACGAGGTGCTCGAGGCCGAGACGGCCGGGATGGCCGTGGAGGTTTTCCGCACCGCACGTCCGGACGTCGTCGTCCTCGATTACCGGCTCCCGGACGGTAACGCACTCGAACTTCTCCCCCGTCTCAAGGCCATCGACAGCGATGTCCCGATACTCATACTGACCGGCCACGGGACCATCGACCTGGCGGTGACAGCCATCCAGCAGGGAGCGGATCAGTTCCTGACGAAGCCGGTCCAGCTGCCGGCCCTTCATGTTCTGATTCAGCGCGCCATCGACCGGCATCGCCGCGTGCGCCGCGAGGTGGCCGGATCCAACGCCACCCGTCATCCTCCCATAGATCCGTTTGCCGGCGAGAGTCGGATCATCGAGAGCTTGAGGGATCAGGCCGGCCGCATGCTGACTTCCGACAGCCCGATCCTGATCCTCGGAGAAACAGGCGTCGGCAAGGGGGTTCTGGCCCGATGGCTCCACGAGAGTGGTCCACGGCGCGACGAGGCGTTTGTCGATCTGAACTGCGCCGGGCTGTCGCGCGAATTTCTGGAGAGCGAACTGTTCGGCCACGAACGGGGATCGTTCACCGGCGCCATCGCCGCGAAGAAAGGGTTGCTCGAGGTGGCCGACCGGGGCAGCGTCTTCCTGGACGAGATCGGGGATGTCGACCGTGACCTCCAGCCGAAACTGTTGAAAGTTCTGGAGGAGAAACGGTTCCGTCGCCTGGGCGATGTGAAGGATCGTTCGGTCGATATCCGACTCATTGCGGCCACCCACCAGGATCTGGCGCGCGCGGTCCAGGAGGGGCGCTTCCGGGACGATCTGTACTACCGGATCAACGCCATTCCCCTCACCGTTCCGGCCCTGCGCGATCGTCAGGAGGACATCCCGATCCTGGCCCGGCAGTTCCTCGATGGTTTCGCCCGGGAGAGTGGCCGCCCTGCCATGGAACTCGCCCCGGATGCCGTGGACGCCCTGCGTCAGTACGCCTGGCCGGGAAACATCCGCGAGCTGCGCAACGTGCTCGAGCGGGCGGTGCTCCTGGCCGGCGAGGGCCAGCTCGCCCGCAAGGACATTCCGTTCAACCCACTCCCCGAGGCGCGGGTCGTGCTGGCCGAGGCCGGCGACCTGACCCTGGAAGCAATGGAGAAACGGTATGTGGAGCAGGTGCTGCTGGAGGAGGGTGGCCGGGTTGAAAGTGCCGCACGACGCCTCGGGATTCCCCGGAGCTCGCTTTACAATAAATTGAAACGCTGGAATCATCACTTGTCCAGATTCTAGAAATTGTGTCCCAATTTGAGAAATGTCTTGACTCATTCTAGTCTACGCGACCTTACCCGCCTAATTTCAATGGCTCATGACTGGAATGACCGTCGCAATCGAAATGCTGTCGCGGTGACTGGCGCCCAACCTAACTCATAGTCATTTTATATGTTACGGGATCACGTCCCGGCGACACCCATGCCTGGTTCGAAACACGGCAACTTATCAGCCGTTGACCACGCGCTTGGCACGCTCCTTGTAATAGACAGTGATATCAAGCGCCAGATGGGTCTGGCGAATCTGTTGGAAGGAGCAAACAAACATGCTGGAACATGTCGAGGATACGGGCTTTGTCGGATACATTGGCCAGAAGCTGCGACGCCTTCGCAAGGCACAAAATCTGACCCAGTTGGATCTGGCGGTGCAGGTAGGTATCACCAATGGTCAGATTTCCACGATCGAACGTGGTGTCTCATCGCCGTCGATCGCCTCGCTTCACAAGATCTCACAGGTTCTCGGGGTTTCCATGGCCGAGTTTTTCGAGGACGAGCCGGCTGGCGATGTGCAGGTCATTCGAACGGGTCGGGGGCGTCGGATCTCCGGCACCGATGACAACGTCCGGGTCGAGGTGCTCACCCAGCGTGGACGACAGGGCGGGGTGAACACCCTGTTCGTCGAGATCGGAAGCGGAGAGCTGCGTATCGCCCCGATGCCTCATTCGTCGGACGAATACGTCATGTACCTGATCAGGGGAAAGTGTAATCTTCGCGTCGGCAACGAGTCGCACATTCTGGATGCCAACGATGCCGTTTACGTGAAGGCCCGAGGGGAGCAGTGGATCAAGAACGTGGGCGCCGGCCCCGTCCAGGCCATCCTCGTCAGCCAGGGCACCCTCATCGGCTCGGAGGTCCAATCCCTTCTGGCCGGGGCCGGTGTCTGACGCAACCCATTTCCAGTGATAATTCGGCCGGCGCCCGGTGGAAGGATTCCATGCCCGGTGCCGGCCGTTTTTTTTCCCTGTCCCCGATCCTGTTGCTGGTTGGCCTGTGCGCCCTGATCGAAACCACGGGTTGCAGTGAGGACGATGTCCCACCCCCGCCGGAGTTCCCGACGCTGCGGGTCGTCCGAACCGCCGCGGAGCTGGACACAGCCCTCCGGACCATCACTTCCGGTGACACGATCGAGATCGACGGCGGATTTGCCAGCCCCCAGTTCGTCATGTCACAGGGCTATGTCTTCGAGGCGGATGTCAGCCCGATCCTCATCCGCTCGACAACCCGTTCGACCACCCGGCCAGAGATCGTTTTTCCGCCCAATGTGAACGCCCTGACCTTTCGGGGGCATGACGGCACCCGGCTGACGCGCCTCTCTTTCAAGGGCGGCGCCACGACCATTGTCATGGCCGATTCGCGTGTCCTCATCGATACACTCGAAATCCGGAATCCGGCACGTGATGGGGTCGAGGCCATGGGCGAGCGCTCCACCGGGCGGGTCCGCGGCTGCCTCATCGAGTTCAGACCGGTGGCAGCCGGCGGCTTCGGCGGCCGGTTCGGCGTCCTGACCGGTGATCGATCGCAGCTGACGATCGACAAGAACACGATCGTCGATGCCGGCGATTGTGGCATGCACATCGGCTCGAACGACACTGTCGCCAACAACAACATCATTCGGGCGCGGTTACACGGCCTCTACTTTGACGAAGCCAGCAGCACGCCGACGGTCTTCTGCAACAACGCCTTCCTGAGCGGCACGGCGAATTACGGTACGGTGAACGAGATCGGCGTGCCGGGGGAAAACAATTTCGCGGTCAATCCACAGTTCTGCCTCGGGAGTTATCGGTTGAGCGAAGCCTCGGGTCTGACCGCGGCGAACTCCGGGGGATGCGGATTGATCGGGGCCCTGGAAGTGGAAGACGGCTGCCCGCGCTAGCAACGCCGTGGCCACGGGGCTGGCGCCCCGCGGCGACTAGAGAATCGCCTGCCCCTGCCCCAGCAGGTCGTTGACCGCCTCGCGAAAGATCCGGCCATCCTCCGGCTGATCCTCGCCGACCTTCCGGCGATAGTCGTCCCAGACTTCAAGCAGCTCATTGCCGAGCGTCGAGAGAACCCGGCCGTCCCGACGGGCGTCGTCCAGCGATTGATGGCGCAGATTCACCAGATCGCCGATCAAGGCACGGGCAATTCGGCGGGCGGTTTCCGCGTCGACCGGTGCTCCCGGTTCCACGGTGCGGGCCGCCGGCGGCGGGGTGCCGTTGCCGTTCAGGGGACGCGAGACTTGGAAGACTGTCCGGCAGCGGGGGCAACGAACCCGCGCGCCGCCATCGGGGATGCGGGCTGCTGATATTTCGTAGCGAGTCTTGCAGTCGGGACAGCGCAGGTACATGGGTGTCGTTCCGCCCGGTTCAGCCGGCATCGAGGAACCGCCGGCTGTCGTCGATGGTCTTCTTGAGTCGCGTGCGCATTCCGCCCCACGCGGGGTCGAGCAATTGCGGATCCTCGTTCGCCAATCGATTGGCCATTGCATGGGCCCGCTCCAGCACCGCTTCATCGCGAATGGGATCGAGAATGTTGAGGCCGAACCCTGCCGGACCACTCTGGCGAACGCCCAGTATGCTACCGGCACCACGGAACCGCAAGTCGGCTTCGGCCAGGATAAAGCCGTCGAGCGTCGTCTCGAAGAGCCGAAGACGCTCGTGGCCGGCACCGCCTGCCGACTCCTCGATCAGGATGCAGTAGGAAGTTTCGGAACCCCGCCCAATTCGCCCCCGGAGCTGATGCAACTGCGAAAGTCCGAACCTTTCCGGGTGCTCGATGACCATGACGGTGGCGTTCGGTACATCGATACCGACTTCGATGACCGTGGTGGTCACGAGCAGATCGATCGTCCCCGCTCGAAACGCATCGAGAATTGCCGACTTGTCCGCTGCCTTCAGCCGTCCGTGCAGAAGTCCCGCCCGCACGCCCGAAAGCCTGGGGTGGGCTGTCAGGGTGGCGAACATCACGGTGGCTGCCTTCAAGTCGATTTTTTCGGACTCGTCGATGAGCGGATAGACCACGTAAACCTGCCGTCCCTTGTCAATCTCCCGTCGGAGGACATCGTAAACCTTCTCGCGGCTCGCCTCGCCGGCCACGCGGGTGACGACCCTGCCGCGTCCCGCCGGGCGGCTCCGGATCTGGCTGAGTTTCAGGTCAGCGGCCCTGGTCAGGTAGAGCGTCCGCGGAATCGGTGTGGCGGTCATGGCCAGCAGGTCGGGAGTTCGTCCCTTCGTCTTGAGATCAGCCCGCTGCAGGACTCCAAAGCGATGCTGCTCATCGACGACCACCAGCCCGAGGTTATGAAACTCCACCCCCTCCTGGATCAGCGCGTGAGTACCCACGGCGATCCCGGCAACACCGGAGCGAATTTCGGCCAGGACACGGACCCGTTCCGCCGACTTGAGCTGCCCCGTCAACCGGACGACCCGGATGCCGAGCGGGGTGGCCAGCTTTTCGAATGTGACGAGGTGCTGCTCGGCCAGCACCTCGGTTGGGGCCATTATCGCCGCCTGGTAGCCGGCATCGACCGCCCGGGCGGCGGCCAGGAGGGCCACCACCGTCTTGCCGCTGCCGACATCCCCCTGGAGCAGGCGACCCATGGGCGTGGGGCGACGCATGTCGGCCCGGATCTCGGCCAGCACCGTCTGCTGATCCTCCGTCAGTCGGAACGGCAGGGAAGCCTCCAGCCGATCCGCCAGCGCCGACGATTCCGGAAACGCGATGCCGGGGCGGCGGTTTTCGCGTTCGAGCCGAAGCCAGCGCAGCAACATCTGGATTTCGAGTGCTTCCTCGAAGATGAAGCGTCGACGGGCGGCGTCGATCGCCTCCATCTGTTCGGGAAAGTGAATGACTCGCAGCGCTTCGCGCCGCCCTGGAAGCTGTTCGGCGGACAGAACCGCCGAGGGAAGCGTCTCCTCCAGCTGATCAAGGCATAGTTCCAGCGCCTGGCGGACCAGGCCGCGAAGCACTCGCTGACTCATGCCCGCGGTGGACGGATAGATCGGCACGATCCGCCCGACGTTTGCCGAGTCCACATCCTCCGTCCAGATTTCCCACTCGGGGTTCGACAACCGCTTCCGCTCGTGAAAGCCGACCGTGCCGGAAACCATCAGCTGCTGGCCGGCCTCGAAGTGACGTTTCATGTAAGGCTGTCCGAACCAGATTGCCTGGAGGACGCCCGTCCCGTCCTCGAGCGTAACCACCGTGTCCGCCCGGCTGGCGCGGCGAGAAACGTCGACCCGGCGGACGGTGGCCAGGATCGTCAAATCGTGTCCGACCTCCGCCATTGCGATGGATCCGAGCCGGCTCCGATCGGCCCAGGCCCGGGGGAAGTGGTTCAATAGATCCAGGACGGTCCGAATCTCGAGGCGGGCCAGGGTTTCGGCCCGGCGGGGCCCGGCGCCTTTCAGGTACTGGACAGGCGTTTCCGGGCCGAGTTCGGCCGGTAGCGGGCGGGGGGATGTCGGAGGCATGTTCAGCTTGATCGTAAGTGAAGGTTGTGATAGATTTTCCGGGCTTTGAACCGGCCAGGCGCCGGTCGATTCAAAATCGTCCGAGTTCGCCGGTTTCTGTCTCCGGCCCGGCGCACCGTAGGAGTGTACTCAATGGCTAGAAATTGCGAAGTCTGCGGCAAGGGTTCCCAGTGGGGCCACAAGGTCAGCCACGCCCACAACGTTTCCAACCGCCGCTGGTACCCGAATCTGCAGAGCGTCCGGGCCCTGAAGGAAGGGACACCGGTCCGCATGCGGGTCTGCACCCGTTGCCTGCGCTCGAACCTCGTGGCCAAGAACACCCGGAAATCGGCGCCCGCCACGGCCTGATTCAGATTTCCAATGCCCCCGAGGCACCATCCAAAGCCTCGGGCGGCAGCGGCGACAGCAGTGTCCGCGCCGCGGAATTCAGCGGGTCAATCGTCAGAACCCGTGACAGCACCTGCTCCGCCTCAATCATTTCCCCCCGTCGCGACAGCAGACTCCCCAACCCCAGGAGCGCCGCCACGTAATTGGCGTTGATGGTCAGCGCCCGACGGTAGGCCGCTTCGGCGCTCCGCAGACCCTCCAGTCGCACTTCCGTCTGGGCCAGGAGGCACCAGGCATCAGCCAGCTTCGGATCCAGTTCGAGTACCCGCTCGAAGGCGGCCTTCGCGCCGGCCAGGTCCTGGAACGCCGCCAGCGATTTTCCCAGGTGCAGATGCGCCTGCATGAAGCGCCCGTTGATCTCGATGGCGCGCCGAAACGCGACAACACTTGCTTCCAGTTTTCCGGCCCCCAGGCAGGCCGCACCCAGGCCGAACTGGAGATCGGCAAAATCCGGGTGGATCGAAACAGCCCGCTCGAAATGCTGCACCGCGCTGTCGTACTCGCCGCGTTTCAGGAGGACCGATCCGAGATCGACCGCGCCCGGCAGGAATCGCATCTGTCCATCGATCGAGGCGCGCACGTCGTCCAGGCCGGATGCCTCGTCACCGGACAGAAATGCCGCCAGCCCCTGGTAAAAACGCGCGCGCTGGTACCCTGGATTGATGAGCAGGGCTGCGGCGAATGCGGCGCGGGCCCCGATCGGATCACCATGCTTGAGGAGGGCCAGGCCAAGGTAATAGTGGATATCCGCGAAGCGAGGGGCCACCGCCACGGCCCGGGAGAGGGAATCGACCGCGGGGCCGAACTGCCCGAGGCGCAAACGGGCAATTCCCTCGCTGAGCAGAGCCTCGCCGTATGCGGGATTGATGTCGAGGGCGGCTCCGAATTCCGTCAGCGCCTCTTCGTGGCGGCCAGTCTCGGCCAGGAGGCGCCCGAGCCGACAACGCAGATCCGCGTACGTCGGGTGTTCCCGGACAGCGGCCTCCAACTCCGCGATGGCCGAGGTCACCTGTCCGACCGAATAGCTTTCGAGAGCATTCGAGAGAACCATGGAACCGATGGATTGCTTCTCAATCTGTTCGCGCAGGTCGTCGATCAGCGCCGCCGGTACATCGACGGCCGGAAGCAGCGAAAAGCCCTCCGGCAGCGGCAATCCCCGACGGGCCGCTTCCTCGATCTCCGCACGCGCCTCGTCGGATCGTCCCACGCTGAGCAGCGTCAGCCCCAGGTAGCACCGGGCCTCGACATAATCAGGGTGGATATCGAGGGCGTGGCGCAGCCGCTGCTCGGCCTCCTCCGGCCGGCCGTCCTGCTCCGCCAGAACGCCCAGGTGATAGTGAAGGTCGGGAAACTGGTCTGAGACCTCGAGCGCCTGCCGGAATTCGATCTCGGCGGCCGCACGGTCGCCGGTGCGCAGGCGAGCCAGGCCCAGCTTGGCGTGGGCTTCAGCCGAGTAGAACCGGGCCAGCTCGTAATCGGGGTCGGCGTGGTCACGAATCTCGGTGACCGCCTGCTCGAACTCACGGACCGCATCGTCATACTCATGGCGATTGAAGTGAACGATGCCACGCGTGTAGTGCTCGTTCGTTCGTGAACCGAATATCCGGGTGAGAAACGACACAGCGACCTCGATGATCAAGAGACAGGGGCGCGACCATCACGTCCGCCGAAGGCATCGCCCCAACCTGTTCCAAAGTAGCAGATGCCCCACCGGGTTGACCACTGGAGGGCCCGCTCGCGCGAGACCTGCGCCTGGATCCACCGGCGACTGCCGCCGCGCGGGTCGGCCTGATATCATCCCCGTGTCATGACCACACCGGATTCCAATGACACCTCGATGCCAACCACCGAACCCCGGGTGGAAATCATTCTGGCGCGTCCACGCGGCTACTGCGCCGGTGTCGACCGGGCCATCGACATCGTCGATCTGGCACTCGAGCTCTATGGTCCGCCGGTTTATGTCCGTCATGAGATCGTTCACAACAGCCACGTCGTCAGTGCCCTGCGCGAACGCGGCGCTGTTTTCGTGGAAGAGCTGACGGGCGTCCCGGAAGAGTCGGTCCTGGTCCTCTCGGCCCACGGGGTGTCGCCTTCGGTGCGCGAGGTGGCTGCCGCGCGGCGCCTGCGGGTTATCGACGCCACCTGTCCGCTGGTCACGAAAGTCCACCTCGAGGCGCTCCGGATGGAGAAGGACGGTTACACCATCGTCCTGATCGGTCATCGCGGACATACCGAGGTGGAGGGAACGATGGGGCACGTGCCCCGCTCCGTCGTCCTGGTGCAGAGTGCCGCCGAGGTGGCGGACCTTGTGGTCGCCGACCCGGAGCGGGTGGCCTACCTGACGCAGACCACGCTGTCGCTCGATGAGTGCGCCGAGACGGTGCTCGCCCTCAAGGCGCGATTTCCGAGCCTTCGATCCCCGTCGTCCGACAGCATCTGCTACGCCACGCAGAACCGCCAGAATGCGGTCAAGGCGGTGGTCCCGAAGATCGACCTGCTGTTGGTGGTCGGCTCGAGGCAGAGCAGCAACTCCAATCGCCTGCGCGAGGTGGGCGAAAATCGGGGCGTCCGCTCCTTCCTGATCGACACCGCCCTGGACATTCAGCCGGAGTGGCTCTCAGGCGTCGGCCGCATCGGAGTCACCGCCGGTGCCTCGACGCCCGAGTACCTGGTGGAAGAGGTCCTCTCGCGCCTTCGCTCGGAGGGAGGCCAGGTGCTCGAGATCGAGGTCATCCCCGAGGCGGTCAACTTCAACCTGCCGAAGAATCTGCTGGACGATCTCCAGCACGATCCGCGCGGCGAGATGCTGCTCCTCTCGGCAGGACGCTCCGCCGGGGGGCGGGCCCGACCTTCGGGGGGCTGAATAAAACGGGCGGTCCGCGTCGCGAGCCGCCCGATGTCAGGGAATGGCGAGAGGGCTGCGAGCAGTCGTTCCCAACGGACGGTCTGGTCGTCGGATGTCACGGATGGTCACTCGGAGTTCAGGTTCTGCATCGCGGGATTGGAATAGTCGATCCGTCCAGTCCGACCCGGAGACACGCGGCGACCGAAAAAAGTCGCAGCGAATCCGCGGACTATCGTGACCCGCGGACGACGGTCGCGGGGGGCTTACAGCCCTATTTCACCGCGCAACGGTTGGCGCCGGCTTCCAGGTCAGTGGGATCGCCGGGGGGAAACGTCCCCTTCTCGTTGAATTTGACGATCTCATCATAGCTGGGAGGCGGCGGCGGAATCCGGCTGAGCAGCGCCGCCACGAAATCCTTCTCGCCTCTGGGGAGGCTCGAGACCGCCTCCCGAACCTGACCGAGCGTGGCCATGATGGGCTTGCGGTCAAACGGCACCGGGCGGTCGGTGTGAGCCGGCAGCACCAGGAGGCCCGGCGGCAGCGTGAAGAGATGCTCAAGGCTTCTCCAGAGGGCATGCGCCCGCTGCTCGGCACCCTTCGCGTTGGCCGCCAGGTCGGGCCGGCCGACGGCATCCACAAAGAGGGTGTCGCCGGTAAAGAGGATGCGATTATCGAGCCGCCAGCAGACGCTTTCCGGCGTGTGGCCTGGCGTGCGCATCGCGGTGAGCGCCACCGCGGAACTTAGCGGAAGGGCGTCGCTGTCGCGGACGGCCTGGTGGGGATAGCTGACGCGGGTTGTTTCCGGCAGGGCAACCGGCGCACCGGTAAGTTTTTCAATGGCCCTGGCCCGGCTGAGGTGATCGGCGTGGACATGCGTGTCCAGGCTGGCCGCGATCTTCCAGCCCCGTTTCGCCGCCGCCTCAAGGTACACCTTGGGATCGAGCGACGGGTCGATGACCACGGCGCGCCCGCCCGCGGCGACCAGGTACGAGAGGCAACCCTTTCCCGTCCGCCGGAACTGAAGCACGGTGACGTCGTCCGAACCGTTCGACGCCTCGCCCCGGCCGGCGCTCACCGGTACCTCGGCCATGTTCCAGGCCAGGCTCCACGATTTCATTCCGCCGACCAGCGAATAGGCCTTGTACCCCGCGGCTTCGAGGCGCTCGCGGGCCAGCTGGCTGGTCCTCCCCTTGGAACAGACCGCCACGACGGGAACGTCGGCCGGCAAGGCCACGCCGGCCAGGGCCAAAGGATCGCTGTCCCAGAGCTTCTGGTAGGCATCGAGATGAATGCTGCCAGGAATCGACCACTCGGCCCACTCCGCGGTCGGTCGAACATCGAGCACGGAAACAGCCTTCCCCTTTTCCAGCCATTCCCGAAGCTTGTCGACCGTGATGTCGTTCTTGTCCTTGACCATGCCATTCGCTCCCCTAGATAGGTCATCATCGTCATCCGCCCGGACGAACTGGAGAGTCGGCGGACATGGAATGATAACGCATCTGGTGGAGACAAGAACCCGCGGGTTGCGCCGCTTCAACTCGTTCCGGAACGAGTTGGGCGAATCACCGGAATCCCGATGACGTATATTCACTCTCATGCGCATGACAACTGAATCTTCCCGCCTCGCCTTCGTCACCGGCGCCACCGGCTACATCGGTGGCCGCCTGGTCCCCCGGTTGCTCGATGCCGGCTGGTCGGTCCGGTGCCTGGCACGCTCACCGGCCAAGCTGGCCGATCGGACCTGGTCACGGGATCCGCGAGTCACCCTCATCGCCGGGGGCCTGGACGCCGCGACCGGCACCCCTCTCACGGCCCCCGCCCCAGCACCACCCGACCTCCTCACCGAAGCCCTTCGCGGCTGCCAGGTAGCCTATTACCTCATCCACTCGATGATCTCGGCCGGGGCCGGCTACGTCGAGAAGGATCGGCAGATGGCGGCTCGATTTGCGGCAGCCGCCGGCGCCGCCGGAGTCCGGCAGATCATCTACCTCGGCGGGCTCGGCGAAACCGGAGAAGGTCTCTCCCGCCACCTCGCTTCGCGCATCGAGGTGGCGCGGATCCTGGCCGATGGACCGACACCGGTCACCACGCTCCGGGCGGCCATGATCATCGGCTCCGGCTCGGCCAGCTTTGAAATCCTTCGCTACCTCGTGGAACGGCTGCCGGTCATGATCACGCCGCGCTGGGTGCGGACGGAGTGCCAGCCGATCGCCATTCGAAACGTCCTCCACTACCTCGTGGCGGCGCCCGATGTGCCGGCCACATCCGGACGGACACTCGATATCGGTGGCCCGGATATTTTCTCCTATCACGACATCATGCGGATCATGGCCGAGGAACTGCACGTGGCCCGCCGCCTGGTCATCCCGGTGCCGTTCTTGACGCCGAAGCTCAGCTCGCTCTGGATCCACCTGATCACCCCGCTTTCCCGGCAAATCGCAGGCCCCCTGGCGGAAGGGTTGAAGAATCGGGTCGTGGCGGGCGACGACGAGGCTCACCGGCTGATGCCTCAATCACTGCTAACGGTGCGCGAGTCAATCCAGGCGGCTCTGGTGCACCTCGAGCGTGGGGAGGTTGAAACCAGCTGGTCGGCGGCCGGGGTCATTCCCGGCGATCCGGACTGGGCCGGCGGGCAGACGTTCGTCGATCAACGGCAAATTGAAGTCCGCGCCACGCCGCACGAGCTCTTTGGCACCCTGAGCCGTCTGGGCGGCAAGAATGGCTGGTATTCCTCTCACTGGCTCTGGCGTGCCCGCGGTTGGCTGGACCTCATGGTGGGGGGGCCCGGTCTCAGGCGGGGTCGGCGCAATCCGACGCAGCTGGCCTACGGGGAGGCGCTCGATTTCTGGCGCGTGACCGGCGTCGAATCCGACCGGCGGATCGCCCTCCGCGCCGAAATGCGACTCCCTGGTGAGGCACTCCTGGAATTCCTGGTCGAGCCAGTTGACGGCGGGTGCTCCCGCCTCACACAGATCGCCCGCTTCCGGCCGCGCGGCCTCTTTGGCCTTCTTTACTGGTGGGTGGTATCGCCGTTCCACGGCATCGTGTTTCAGGGGATGCTGCGGGGGATCGCGCGGGCGACGGAGGCGGCGCAGCGGCGCTAGTACATGTCCGGCATCCAGGGGGCGGGCCCGGAAAAGAGCGCTCCCGCCATTCGAATTTCATCCTCGGGCGCCTCGATCCAGCCGATCGAGGCCAGCACGCCGGCCGACAGGAAGCCGGAATAGAGTGGCGCCAATCCACGAATCGTGGTCTTGAACGAACCACGACCCCCACGGGTCATCTGCGCCCGGCCATCTTCAACCGACAGCAGCCACGGCCCGTTGTTCTCCGGGAAGAGTTCATCCACTACCGCGAGGTGCAGCTCACCCGACCTTCCCGGGGCCCACCCACGCATCTCAAGAGCCTTCGGCACGTCGAGGATCCGCAGCATCCAGAACATGAAGGCCTCGATATCCGCCTCCTGTTCACGGAGCTGGTACTGGAGCGGATCATCCGGTCCGCCCCACCAGATGAACTCGTTGGCCAGGCTCTTGTGATCGGCGAAGAGCGTCAGGATGCGTCGCCCGGCGGCCGGTGTCAGCGAGGCCATGTCGAGAATGTTGAAATCCGCCTTCATCCCTTCGCGGGTCTGCTTGGATAGTACGACGTACCCCTCGATTCGATCGCCGTTCATCACCTTGTAGGGGCGCGGTGGCTCTCCCTTCGGCTTGAAAATCTTCCGCCACATGTACTCGTTGCGTTCCAGGTGTCCTTCGTGACGGCGGGCCTTGGCCCGGTACACGTCGGCAATGGCCGGCTCGTCCGAAGTCCGGATCGGCTCGATTGTCAGGGCGTGATCTTTCAGGTCGATCTTCGCCGCGTCAACTTTCATCCGCCAGCGCGTTCCGGCCTGCTCGTAGCCAACGCTCCGATAGATCGGCTGCGTGGCTGGATACAGGCCGGACAGCGGCATCCCCGCGGCGCGGGCTTCCCGCAGCGCGGCCTGCATGATCCTCGTGCCGGCACCGTAGCCGCGCGCGTCCGGCGGCACGGCCACGGCGGCCACACCGGCCATCGGAACGGATCGACCACCGACGTACTGCCCCATCCAGACAAAGGCCATCTGGGCCAGAAGGCGCTTGTTCTCGGTCATCAATCGGATGTTTTCGAGTCCGATTCGTTCGAACCAGGGGGCAATCTCGGCGGCCGTGGAGCCAAAAGCCCACGCGGAATTTTCGGACAGGATCGTCACATCTTCGGGCGTGGCAATCCGGATGCTCGGTTCAGCCATGGCGTCTCTCTCAGCGTGAGCGAAGTTGGCGCGCACGGAAGGCCGCGGCCGCGGTCAGAAGCAGAATGGCGGCAATGGCGAACCTGACCGGTGTGCCGGCAGCCAGCGCCCCTTCCGTCTGTCCAGTGTAATCCAGGTCGGCCAACTTGTTCATCGGTCCGACGTACCAGAGGAGGATGTACAACCCCTCGAACAATCGACGTCCGCCGCTCATGACCCCGGCCGCCAGCGCCAGCGCCGGCACGAACAGAGCGGCCACCAACCACGCGGCCAGGCGCGATGGATCACCCATCACGGCCAATCCAGGGCCGATCGTGGCCACGAGGGAGACTCCGGCCCCGGCCAGCCATTGCGTCAGGAGCCGCCGCACCACCGGGTGCGGCGAGGAATCGAGCAGCGCCTCCGTACCATGGAGCCGCTCGCGACACCCGAGCGTCGACCAGACCGCCAGCGGCCAGATCCAGGCGATCGGGCCCAGGATCGCGCGCGCGTCGGGCGGGGCCAGGAGGCACGCCACGGAGAGCCCTGCCGCCACGAGATACCAGATGCGTGGCTGTCCTTTCAGGAGAAGTACCACCTCGGCCCGAATAAGGCCGGGAAGCCTGGGCGCCGCCCTTCCCCCGGTCAGCGGCGTAAGTGACGTCGCGGCGAACGCGGCGTGAGCGGTGGCATCGGTCGCGGTCGCGTCACCGGCCGCTTCTACCGGACCACGACCACCCCACCAGCGGCGCCGTCCCGGCCGGGTGCCATCACCTGAGAAGCGATCGAAGAACGGCACCGCCGCGGCCGTGACGCCCAGGATCGAGAGCAGCCAGAGGAAGCGCGCGGCCAGGATCGACGAGGTCCAGCGAATACCCTGCCAGTCGAATGTCTGAAGGGTCCGGCCTTGCGAGATATTGATGCCGACCGAGATGTTGTCCCCGTTGAAATTCGGCACCGCCTCGCGGGCTCCACGCATCATCTCGCCGATCAGAAAGACGGCGCCCATCGGATCGGTCCAGATGGGGGCGGTGTCCCGGTCAAGGTTCGAATTGCCGGCACCGGGCCCCACGAGCATGAAGACCCAGAAGAAAAACCACGCCACGTTGCCAAACGATCCGCGGAGTAACGGCACGGCCTCGAAGAGCACGGCCAGGGCGCCGACCAGCATCATGAACGGCATGGTCACCAGCAGGAACGGCGCCGTGAGATCGACGAGGTTGATCACCCGGGATTCGCTCCGCAGCGCCTGCATGACGCCGGCCATGAGCATCACGGCCACGACCAGCACGCCAAGGACGGCGGCATTGCTCAACGCCTTGCCCAGGAGGTAGCCGTAGCGCGAGAGCGGGGTTGCGGCCAGGACCTGTCCGACGCCGGTCCGTCGATCACGCTCGAGCGAGTTCTTGACCAGGTAGAAACCAACCAGGGAGAGGAACAGGCTGGTCAGAAGCGACACCGACGCACCAACCCAGGCGGAATTGTACCGGCCGCGCCAGCCGTCCATGTCGACGGTGGCGTAGCTGGCCGTGTTCGTCGGCAAGCCGAGTGACGCCCCGCTCAGGATGACGATCAGCGTCACCAGGAAGCTGTAACTCCGGGTGCGCTCGAGAAAATCGCCGCGGACGAAGCGAAGCAGCGTCAAGCGGGCTAACTACCCAAACTACCCGCCGCGGCGCGAGCCGCGGTGGTGCCCCGAGCCGCACTCGACGACGATTCAACGTGCAGCAGGTACGCATCCTCCAGCGTAGCCGTCGTCGGAACCGCCTCGTCAGCCGGCCGCTCCCCCACGATCCTTACCAGCACCTCCCCCCCG
>Ga0163152_10000336_pt1 | contig 84174 bp, 63 predicted proteins | sample OliLakLV19MP8IB2_FD_148635 | JGI IMG/M metagenome (GOLD analysis project Ga0163152, IMG submission 148635) | Freshwater microbial mat bacterial communities from Lake Vanda, McMurdo Dry Valleys, Antarctica - Oligotrophic Lake LV.19.MP8.IB-2 | ecosystem: Environmental > Aquatic > Freshwater >...
GGGTGGGGAAGACGTCCTGCTGCGCAAGGTGGCGGAACGGGCGGCGCGAAAGCTGGGCGTGACCGTGCCGACGCGCGACATTCCCTGGAGCGTCGGAAAGCTCGTGGCCGCGCTCGAGGAGTGGAAGGCCGGGGCGTTCGGCGGATCGCCGCGCCTCACGCGCGGCGAGATCGACATCTATCGTCACGAATGGATCTACTCGAGCGCGAAGGCCGAGCGGGAGCTGGGCTATCGCATCACCCCGTTCGAGGCGGCGCTGGAGACGACGCTGGTGTGGCTCCGGTCATGATGGACTGGCAGGCGCTGCTCCCACGGGCCGCGGTGGGCCTGGCGGTCAATGCAGCCCTCGCGCTCCTGGCCGCTCGAGCCGGCACCGTGCGTCGCTCAGGCGTCGTGGCCGGGCTCCTCGTCGGCACGATTATATGGACGGCCGGTGGCTGGTCGTGGTGGGCGGTCCTGGCGGCGTTCTTCGTTCTCGGGAGCCTGCTCACCAAACTCGGCTACGCGCGCAAGGCGGCCCGGGGGCTGGCGGAGGAGAAAGGGGGGCGTCGTGGCTGGCAGAACGCCGTTGCCAACGGCGGCGTGGGTGTCCTGGCGGCGCTGGCCTGGCTGCTGACCGGCTGGGAACCACTCCGCGCCGCCTTCGCCGCCTCGTTCACCACGGCCCTGTTCGATACAGCCGGGTCGGAAATCGGCGGGCTGTACGGCCGGACGCCGATCAGCCTGCGGAGCTTCCGAAAGGTGCCCCCGGGGACCGAGGGCGCCGTGTCACTGGCGGGGACGCTCGGGGCACTGGCACTGGCAGCCCTCCTGGCCGCCGTGGCAGTGCTGGTGCGCCAGATCATGCCGGCCGCTCTCCTGCCGGTCATTGCCGGCAGCGTCATCGGCGGGCTATATGAAAGCCTGGCCGCCGGGCGGTTGCCGCTCGGCCACCAGGCGCTCAATTTCACGAATACGCTCGTCGGCGCCTTGACGGCCCTGGCCCTCGCCGCCCTTGCAGCCAATTTTTGACAGCCGTCGTAAGTCTTTGTTAGACTTGGCGCTCCCAAATCGTCCGAAAGCTGTTTCGAAGGGTCGGGCCGGCCGAAAACAGGCTGTGAATGAGGGTTCGGGTCCCGATCGAAAGGAGTCCGTCACTGTCCGATCTCATACAGAAAATCGAGGCGCGCACCGCTCACCTGTCCGTCATCGGCCTCGGTTATGTCGGCCTGCCCCTGGCCGTGGAATTGGCCCGGGCGGGGTTCCGCGTCACGGGTTTTGACGTCGATGTCCGAAAAGTTGACGGGATCAATTCAGGGGTATCCCATGTCAAGGACGTGTCGGACGCCGTCCTGGCCGCCGAGGTCACCTCCGGACGTCTTTCGGCCACCACTGATTTTGCGGAACTGGCGCATGTCGATACGATCAACATTTGTGTACCAACACCGCTCCGTAAAACCAAGGATCCGGACGTCTCCTACATCGTGGCCGCCGTCGATCAGATCGTGACCTATCTCCATCCGGGGCAGTTGATCCTGCTCGAAAGCACCACCTACCCCGGTACCACCGACGAGCTGATCCTGCCTCGCCTCGAGGAAAAGGGACTTACGGTGGGGAAGGACTTCTTCCTCGCCTTCAGCCCGGAACGGGTTGATCCCGGCAATGCAAAGTACAAGACACACAACATCCCCAAGGTCGTCGGCGGTGTCACGCCCGCCTGCACGCGGGTGGCCAGCGCCCTGTACCAGACGAGCATCGAGACCGTGGTTCCCGTTTCCAGTACCCGCGTCGCGGAGATGGTGAAACTCCTGGAGAACACCTACCGGAGTGTCAATATCGGGTTGGTCAACGAACTTGCGCTTCTCTGTGACCGGATGAAGATCGACGTGTGGGAGGTCATCGACGCCGCGGCCACCAAGCCGTTCGGCTTCATGCCGTTCTATCCGGGCCCGGGGCTCGGCGGCCACTGCATTCCGATCGACCCCTTCTATCTGTCATGGAAGGCCCGCGAATCGGGTTTCGAGGCCCGCTTCATCGAACTGGCCGGACAGATCAACGCCTCGATGCCGCACTACGTGGTCGATCGGGTGGCCCAGGTCCTGAACGATGCGGGAAAGCCGGTGAAGGGATCGAAACTCCTGATCCTCGGCGTGGCCTACAAACCGGACATCGACGATTTTCGGGAGAGCCCGGCGCTCGATGTCATTACCGAACTGCAGAAGCGGGGAGCCGTGGTCGAATATCACGACCCGTTCATTCCGGCATTCGAGCACGACCACCTGAAGATGACCGGCGTGGCCCTGACGGCGGACCGTCTCCGGGCGGCTGACTGCGTGGTCGTCACCGCCGGTCACAAGAACATCGATTGGGATCTGGTGGCCCTCGAGTCGATCGCCATCTTCGATACCCGAAACGTCTTCAAGGGTCGACGCGAATCGACCATCTCCCGGCTCTAGGACGCATCGACCATGTTGACACCCACCTCAAGAGTCCTCGTCACCGGCGGCGCCGGGTTCATCGGCAGTCACCTGGTCGAGCGGCTGCTCGGCGAAGGCAATGCCGTCCGTGTCCTGGACAATTTCTCGACCGGCCGATCCGAAAACCTGGCGCAGGTGAAGGAAGCGGTTGGGCCGGCGGCTTCCCGTCTTGAGGTACAGACCGGCGATCTCCGCGATGCCTCCGATGTCACCCGGGCCGTCTCCGGCATCGATGTGGTCTTTCATCTGGCCGCTCTCGGCTCGGTGGAACGATCGGTCGAGGACCCCCTGACCACCAACGAGGTCAATACGACCGGTACGCTTCGACTCCTCCTGGCCGCGCGGGATGCCGGCGCCTCCCGGTTTGTCTTTGCCGGCTCGTCGAGCGTATACGGGGAGGTGGAGGGGCTTCCCAAGACCGAGGAGATGGCCACCATCCCGATGAGCCCGTATGGAACGACCAAGAGGGACGGCGAACTTTACTGCCGCCAGTTCGGCGCCCTGTACGGATTCAACGCGGTGACGGTGCGCTACTTCAACGTGTTCGGCCCGCGCCAGAGTCCCGACAGCCAGTACGCGGCGGTCATCCCGATCTTCATCGATCGAATCCTCAAGGGGCAGCCGCCGGTCATCAATGGCGATGGCGAGCAGAGCCGCGATTTCACCTACGTGGCCAACGTCGTCGACGCCAATCTCCTGGCGGCCCGCGCTCCGGCGGATGCCATCCGGGGTGAAATCCTGAACATGGCCTGCGGCACACGCTACAGCCTCAATCAACTGGTGGCGTTGGTGGCCGCCTTGACGGGGCGGGACGTGGCTCCGCAATATCGCGAGGCCCGGGCCGGGGATGTCCGCCACTCCGAGGCGGATATCACACGCGCCCGCCGGATTCTTGGCTACGAGCCCCGGGTCAGCTTCGAGGACGGTCTGTCGCGGACCGTCGCGTACTTCCAGAAATCCGTCGTCCCGCAAGGCTGAGGTTTTCCTCATGCCCGGCGAACTTAATTGAGCGGCCTCGCGGGCCGCGCCAGAGAAAGGATACAGTCGGTGGCGCCAGAGCCCACGCCTTCCAGCTTGCCCATGGTCGGCATGATTGATCTGAAGGCCCAGTACGACCCGCTCCGCCCGGAAATTGATGCGGCGGTCAAGCACGTTTTTGACACCGGACGCTTCATCCTTGGCCCCGAGGTCGAGGCCTTCGAGAAGGAAATTGCCGCGTTGCATGCGGTCCCGTTCGGCATCGGGGTCGCCAGCGGCACCGACGCCCTGATCCTGGTCTGGCGGGCGCTCGACCTGACCGCGGAGGACGAGGTCATCGTGCCGTCCATGACATTCCTGGCCAGCGGCTCCAGCGTACGGCTGGCGGGGGCGCGGCCGGTTTTCGTCGATGTGGAGCCCGACACACTGAACATCGACCCGGAGGCGGTCCGGGCGGCCATCACCCCGAGGACGAAGGCCATACTGGCCGTTCACCTGTATGGCCAGTGCGCCAACGTCACCGGGTTGAAGAAAGTGGCCGACGAGGCCGGACTCCCGCTCATCGAGGACTGTGCCCAATCGATCGGCGCCACCTGGGAGGGCACGCCGTGCGGTTCCGTCGGGCTGGCCGGGACAACCTCGTTCTACCCCAGCAAGAACCTCGGTGCGCCGGGGGAGGGGGGGATGATCTGGACGAAGGACGAGGCGTTGGCCGCCAAGCTCCGCCGCCTCCGCAACCATGGTGAGCGTGTCCGCTACGAGCATGTCGAACTTGGGCTCAACAGCCGGCTGTCGGCCCTGAACGCCGCGGTCCTGCGCATCAAGCTCCGGGCCCTGCCACGCTGGACCGAGCTCCGCCGGGAGAATGCCTGTTTCTATGACGGTGCTTTCGCCGATCTCGGACCGGCCATCCGCCTGATGAGAGTCGATGACCGGGCGAAGCATGTTTATCACCAGTACAGTTTCTTCGCCAGCGATCGCGATCGCCTGCGCGAGCACCTGACCGCCCGCGGCATCGAAAACATCGTCTACTATCCGATCCCGCTGCACCGTCAACCCTGCTTCGCCGATATGGGGTTCGCGGGCGGCTCGTTTCCTAATACCGACATGGCCTGCCGGGAGGTCCTCTCCATTCCGGTTCACGCTGAACTATCGACGGCACAACGCCGGCGAGTTGCCGATGCGGTGATCGAGTTTGCCCGCAGCGGCGCGACGACCACCGCAGGGGGGCGTTGAGATGTCTCGACGAGTCCTGGTAACCGGCGGGGCCGGATTCATCGGCAGCCATGTGGCCGAGCAGTTCGCCCTGGATGGCTGGTCGGTCCGGGTCCTGGACAACCTGTCCCGCGCCCGGCTCCTCAAGAAGCCGGACCGAAACGCCACGTTCAACTGGGATCATCTCAGCCGGATCCCCGGCATGGAATTGATCAAGGGGAGCGTGACCGACACCGACACCGTGCGGCTCGCCGCCGAGGGGTGTCAGGTCATCGTGCATGCCGCGGCCCAGACCGCCGTGACGACCTCCGTCACCGATCCGCGACCCGACTTCGAGAACAACATCCTCGGCACGTTCAATGTTCTGGAAGCCGCCCGCGAACAAAAGGTCAAGCCGGCCATCGTCTTCTGCTCGACCAACAAGGTCTATGGCGAAAATGTGAATGCCGTTGGCCTCACGGAGAGCCCAAAGCGCTGGTCGTTCGAGGACTCGATGGCCCGCGGCATCCCCGAAACGTTCAATATCGACCGTTGCGAACACACACCGTACGGCGTTTCAAAGCTGTCCGGTGACCTCTACATGCAGGACTACGCCCATCTGTACGGCCTCAAGATCGGAGTTTTCCGGATGTCGTGCATCTACGGCACGCGGCAGTTCGGCCTCGAAGACCAGGGTTGGGTGGCCTGGTTCACCATCGCCGCGCTGCTCGGAAAACCAATCACGATCTTCGGGGACGGCAAGCAGGTCCGTGACGTGCTGTACGTCGACGACCTGGTGACGGCTTATCGCTCCTTCCTCGACTCCACGATGAATCACGCCGTCCTCAACATGGGGGGCGGGCCGGATTTCACGATGTCGTTGCACGAGCTGCTTGACATCCTCAAGGAAAAGACCGGGATCACGCCGGTTCTGTCATACAGCGATTGGCGCCCGAGTGACCAGAAGGTCTACATCTCCAACATCGACAAGGCGAAGGCGGCGTTGAACTGGAAGCCGTCGGTCACGCCCGAGCAAGGCGTGGCCAGGCTGATCGACTGGGTCAGCGCGAACAGGAACCTGTTCGCAGAGGTCTGACGGCGGCGGCCGGATGGACGGCGGCCTACCGGGCCGTCACGGCCTGCCTGGGCGTCAGAAACGGACCGGCCGGCGCGCCGCTCGCCAGCGCCGAATTGATCCGGGCCGCCTGGAGCGGCGACAGATGCGCCACCGATTCCCAGCGCGTTCCTGACAGGTGGCGATTCTGGTCCGATGCGGGTGCCTCGCGGAAAGGCACCTGGTTACCCGTCCACGACTCCCCGGCCACACCGCGCTTCCTGGCTTCCGTGATCAGGCGATCCGCCGGCAGGCGGACCGCGTCGTAGGTTACTTCCACCACTTCCTTGCCGTCGATGAACCCGGCCCGCGTCGCCAGGAGGCCATCGAGCGTGCCAAGGCGAGCCTCGCCCTCCCAGAAGCAGTGCATCGCCAGGTAGAGCCGCTGCGGGTCGTCGGCGTCGATTTCCTCGACCACCAGGCGGAACCACCCGGGCGCGGGCTGACCTGATTTCTCCAGCGCGGCGAGCATCCGTCGCGACAGCGCCCCCTCCGACCAGACACCATCCTTTCGGGGAATCCAGTCGTTACCGTCGGCGTCGAGGAAACGCACCACCGGATTGTTCCAGGCGGGCTCCCGGAAGCGCTCGAGGATAACCCTGTCGGCGCCCGGCTTGTTGTTGTGGATGGCCAGCGGTACGAAGAGCGTTTCGATGACCTCGACCAGTCGCGGGTTGGAGAGCGCTCCATCGCCAAACCCGACACAGGTGGCGCAGCCCGGGATCTCCTGGAACAGAACCAGGAGGGGACGGCCGTTGCGGCGTGATTCGGCAGCGGCCACGTCCCAGTCGCGACGCCAGGTGACGTCACCAAGCTCGCGGGGATTGGCGGCCGAGACCGCCGGGATCCATGAATCGTCGGGTGTGGCGAACAGGCCGCCTCCCAGCAGCAAAGTGGTCAGAATTCGATGAATGTATGCCATAGGGTGGAATTCTGCTTCGTTGCGGGGCCGGGATCAACCGACGCTGGCTCCTGGATGCCGACCGGCCGCGCCAAAAACCCCGAACTGCGACAGCCTCATTGCAAGCTGCACGGGTCCGTGAGCCCGGCGACTTGCCCTGTTTTTGTGAGATGATTCCGATAGAGTGTAACGTATTGTCTGGCTGTGTCTTGAATCGATCACTTCAACCATCACCCAAACTGCTTTCCAGTGGTCCATTCGGCCCAACCCTTGCTGATGCCTTATGGATATGGATCTCTCCTCGATGTCCTCGACCACACGCCGCCTGCCGGATGACCCCCTGGAACGACGCCTTGATGAAATCCAGGGGCTCCTTCGCGAACCGCTGATTCCGGACGACGCGGATCTTTCGAGCGCCGCCACCCTGTCCAACCTCGCCCTTGTCCTGGCCGACCGCGTCGAACGGGGTCATCGCCAGCTCATCGCTACCAGTGTGCAACTCACCAGTTTGCGCGAGGTCGCACATCGCCTCCTTTCCGTTCGTTCGGCCGACCGCGCGGCTGAAACGATTGCGCTTTATCTCCACAAGGCCTTCGATCACAGTCGGGTGGCGGTGCTCCTGTTCGACCGCGAACCGATGGTGCTCCGGGGCACGGCCATCCGGCGCGCCGGCCTTGGCTTCTTTCAAGCGCAGATCACTCTGCCGATTCCCGGCGCCACCGGCGCCGTTACCACCTCGTTTGCCAGCGGGGAGGCCCGCCTGATCGAATCGCCGACCGAAGCGGGTCTCTACCAGGGCGAAGGGGATCTCGCCTCGGCCTTCGACATGGAGAATCTCGGGTCCATCGTCCTGGCACCGCTCAAGGCGGCCCACTTGTTCGCGTCACCGGTTGGCGCCGGTTCCGGCCGACAGAACCTGGACCAGGTTCCCGGCCCGGCCGACGGCCGGACGACCGTTCTCGGCCTCATCATGGTCGGTCGGTGCGGACGCGAAACACCCCTCACGAGCGACGACCTGTCCCAGATCGAATCGGTGGCCACGACGCTCTCGACCGTCGTGGAGAATGGCCGCCTGTACCAGGATCTCCGGCAGGGGGAGATGTTCCGGGACGACCTCCTGAACAGCATGGGCTCGGGCCTCGTGGCCATCAACCTGGCCCGCCGCGCCATCTCGATGAACCAGACGGCGGTTGGTCTGACCGGGTGGGAGATGGAGGATGTCCTGGGCGACATCCCGCCATTCCTGCCGCTCGCCGACCGGGGGATGGAAGCGGCGATTCGCGGCGCCAGCTATGGCAAGCCGGTCCTGGGCAAGGAGGTTGTCCTCTCCAAGAAGGACGGCACCTTCTTCGTGGCCAGCGTTTCCACCTCGCCGTTGCGCAATGAGGACGGCGAAATCTACGGCGTCATCGCCACTTTCCAGGATCTGACTGTCTTCAAGGAGATGGAGGAGCGGATCCGTCATCTCGACCGCCTGGCGGCCCTTGGCCGATTCACGGCAGCCATTGCCCACGAGATTCGCAATCCACTGGCCGGCATTTCAGCCGGGGTGGAATACCTGACCCGAGGCATGGACCGCTCGGGCCCGGAAGGCGACAACATCGGATTCATCCAGAAGGAGATCCAGCGTCTCAACCAGATCATCGAGGATCTCTTCCGGGTGACACATCCGAGGCCGCTCATGACGGCACCCGAGCGACCGGAGTTGATCCTGGAACGATCCCTGCGAAGTCTCGGCGACATGGCGACGGCCCGACAGATCGAGGTCATCCGGATCCTGCCGGAATCGGTGCCGGCTGTTCCGGCGGACGCCGATCAAATCCAGCAGGTGACCATCAACCTGATCAAGAACGCCATCGAGGCGATGGAGCCGGGCGGCACGCTCACCTTGAGGACCGGCACCCGCCCCGGCCGTCCAGGCGAAGAGCCATGGATAACGATGACCGTTTCCGACACGGGAACGGGCATGTCGCCGGAGGTTCGCAAGCGCCTGTTCGAACCATTTTTCACGAAGAAGGCCTCGGGAACGGGGCTCGGTTTGTACATCTGTCATGGCATCGTGGAACGACACGGGGGACTGCTTCGCATCGACAGTGTCGAAGGCGAGGGGTCCAGCTTCACCGTGGAACTTCCCAGGACGCCGGTTTCCAACGGAGGAGCCCAATGATCTCGCAGATCCTGATCGTCGACGACCAGGAGTCGATCCGGCACTTCATCTCGAAGGCGCTGACCGACGAAGGTTACCTGGTCACCACCGCCGCCGAGGGGAAGGAAGCCCTGAAGGCGGTCGAGAAGGAGCCGCCCGATCTGGTGCTCCTCGACCTGCGCCTGCCCGATATTCACGGCCTGGATGTCCTGAAGGAAATCAAGTCGGCCTGGCCGGAAATGACGGTCATCATCATGACCGCGTTCGGCGATGTCGATTCGGCTGTCAAGGCGATGAAGCTGGGCGCCTTTGACTATGTCAACAAACCGATCAACCTGGAGCAGCTCTCGATCGTCGTCGGCAAGGGGCTGGAAAGTCAGAAGCTCTGGCGGGAGTTGAAGCATCACCGTCAGCTTCAGCAGCAGCGCTATTCCAAGGAGTTCGTGCGCGGCAACTCGCCCAAGATCCACCACGTTTACACCATGTGCGAGCAGGTGGCCCGCTCCGACAGCACTTCGGTCCTGATCCAGGGAGAGAGCGGCACCGGCAAGGAATTGGTGGCCAACATGGTCCATGAAATGTCGGCCCGCCGCGACAAGCCGTTCCTGGAGATCAACTGCGCGGCCATCCCACGGGAAATACTCGAATCCGAACTGTTCGGCCACGAGAAGGGCGCGTTCACGGACGCACGCCAGCAGAAGCAGGGACTGCTGGAACTGGCCAACGGCGGCACACTCTTCCTCGACGAAGTCGGGGAGATGACGCTTTCGATCCAGGTGAAGCTGCTGCGAGTCCTCGAACGGATGACCTTTCGGCGGGTCGGCGGCACCAAGGACATCAAGGTTTCGGTTCGCATCATCTCCGCCACCAACCAGGATCTCTCCCGGATGGTTCAGGAACAGAGGTTCCGCGAGGATCTGTACTATCGCCTCAAGGTCGTGCCGATTTTCGTGCCGCCGCTCCGCGAGCGCCGCGAGGACATCCTGCTGCTGGCCAAGCACTTCATGCACCAGTTCTCCCGGGCGTTCACCAAGAACTTCCAGGACTTCACGCCGGATGCCGAAGCCGCGCTGGTCAACTACGACTGGCCGGGCAACATCCGCGAACTGAAGAATCTGATGGAACGCACGGTCCTCCTGGAGAACGGCCCGACCATGAATTCGGCCATGCTGACACTGTCGGCTCGCCGCGACGGGCGAGACCCGAATTCGCTCGTCAGCCGGCTGGAGCAGGTGCTGGATTCACCGGTCATGCCACCGGGTGGGGTCATGTTCGAGGAACTGATGGGTGACATCGAGCAGGCCATGATCCGCAAGGCATCCGATTCCACCGGCTGGAATCAGAGTCGGACGGCGTCCCTGCTGAATCTGAAGCGGGACAAGCTCCGCTACCGGATGAAGCTGTACGACATGGAACGCGAGCGAAAGGTGCACCGGCAAGTGGCCTAAGTACCCGACGTTGCGAAGCAACCGAGGGCGTTTTTCGACATCGTAACTCGGCCTGAAATGGCGGCGGTGCCAACCCGGCACCGCCGCCTTCTTTTGTGAACGCGTTTCCGCCTGATACCATGCCGTTCCATGAAACGCCTTCCGACGATTCTACTTTGGCAGCTCAGCGCGCTTGGCGCGCTGAGTTACATGGCCTGCTACACCGTCAAGAACTCCATCCCCGGCCACATCAAGACCATCGCCATTCCGGTCCTGCGCAACGAATCGCTCCAGGGGGGTGTCGAGGACGAAGCCACGCGGCGGATCATCCAGCGCTTTCAGGAACGCAACGTCCTGGCCATCGCCGAGCCCGCGACGGCCAATTCGTTGCTGGAAGGCGTCATCAAGAACTATGAGAACAAGGTCTATCGGTTTGACGATAAAGAGCAGGCCAGTGAATACATCCTGATCATCACCGTCAACGTCATCGTCCAGGACCGGGTCAAGAACAAGGAACTCTGGTCAGAAGAGGGTATCCGGGCCACGGCCACGTACGAAGTCGTGGGGCCTCGGATCAGGACAGAGTCGGAAGCGCGCACCGAGGCCATCGACCAGCTGGCCGACATCATTCTCTCCCGCACCCTGGAGGGGTGGTGAGCCGGCCGCGCCGCGGCGCGGATGCCGGAATCGCCGAAGCGCGCCAGACCTTTGCGAAAGGTGAACTGGGGCCGGTCGTTCTCCTGGCCGGTCCGGAGCGCCTGTTCGCCGATGAACTGATCGCGGTCGCCCTTAAACGATTCGTACCGGTGGACCTCCAGGTCTTCAACTTCAACCGGTACCGCGGGGGCCAGGACGACGGCCATACCATCTTCAATGCCGCGGCCACGCTACCGATGTTCTGCGAGCGGCGGATCGTGGTGGTCGCGGATGCCGACGGCCTGCCGCGCGGCGACATGGAACGCCTCACCGCCTACCTGGCCAGTCCATCTCCCTCCACGATCCTGATTCTTGTCGCTTCGGAGGCCGGTGAGAAACTGCCCGCCGCCCTCAAGAAAGTACCGGAGCGCTACACCCTCTGGCGCCCGTTTCCGAAGGACGGCATCGCCTGGGCGATCCAGCGGTCCAGGGAACTCGGCCACGACTTGCCGCTCCCGGTGGCCGAGGAGTTGTACGCCATGTGCACCGGCGAGTCAGGCGACAGCCGGGCCGCCCTGTCCGATCTCGAAATAGAACTGGAAAAGATCTGCCTGTCGGCCGGCCAGCGCCGGCGCCTCGTCCGCGAGGATCTGCGTGTCGTCAGCCGACACGCCGAATCGCGTGTGCTCTACCAGATCGAGAGTGCGGTGGCCGAACGGCAACTAAGCCCGGCCCTGGCCGCCCTGGACGCCGCTCTCCTGTTCCCACGCGATAACGGCCCGATCCGAATCACGGCCATGCTCGGGGAGCGCTTCCGCAAGATGCTCGTAGCCCGCGACCGAATGGACGCCGGTTACGGCGCCAGCGCCGTCGTGGCCGGCATGTGGTTCGGCGGACCGGGTGGCTCCGCGCCCTTCCTGCGTTCGGTCAGTCTGTTCAGCCGCGCGGAACTGTCCCTTGCCGTCCAATCGCTGGCCCGGCTTGACCGCGCGCTCAAGACCGGGCAGGCCGAGCCTGACCGACTTCACCTGGAACTGGCACTGCGGACCATCTGCGGGGCCTCGCTGGTCGGGAAGTAGCCGGCCGCAAGCCGACCGGTCCGGCTGGGATCATCCCTTCGGCTCGTCTATGATCGTCGACTTCCATCCTGGTTCCTGTTGGTCCGGTTTGTTGCCCGAGGTATCGCCATGAAATGTCGTTTGATGCTGTCGCTGGCTGTCGTGCTGCTGTTCAGCGGCACCCGGCCCACGGCATCCGACGCCGCGGCCTCGCGAAAGGCACCCACCGACCACCTGGTCTATCCCGCCACCCCCCGTGGCCCGATCACCGAAAGCTACTTCGGCACGCCGGTGCCCGACCCCTATCGCTGGCTGGAGACGGACATTCGCAACAGCGACTCGGTTTCGAACTGGGTCGAGGAGCAGGACCGGTTCACCCGCGGCTACCTGGCATCGCTGCCGGGACGGGAAACCATCGAGTCGCGCCTGACCCGGCTTTGGAACTACGAGAAAACGTCGGCACCGCGCCGGGCCGGGGGGCAATATTTTTACACCCATCATGACGGGCTGCAGAATCAGTCGGTCATCTTCGTCCAGGAGGGTGCGGAGGGATCACCGCGCCTGTTGCTCGATCCGAATACGTTGTCGGCCGACGGCACGACGGCACTGGCCGGCTGGGTGCCAAGCGACGATGGTCGCTGGCTGGCCTTCGGCATCAGCGTTGGCGGGACCGACTGGCAGGAGTGGCGGGTGCGTGAGGTCGCCACCGGCGTCGACGAGAAGGGCGTGACCCGGTGGATGCGCTACACCGGTGTGTCGTGGCAGCCGGATAACTCGGGCTACTACTACAGCCGCTATGACGAGCCGGCGGAGGGGACGGCGTATACCGGTCGCAATCTTTTTCACAAGGTCTATTTCCATCGTGTCGGCACGGAGCAGGCGGCCGATCGGCTGGTGTTTGAACGGAAGGACCAGTCGGAATGGTTGCTGGGTGCCAATCCGACCGAGGACGGGCGGTGGCTCGTTCTGACCGCTTCCACCGGTGGGCAGAAGAATCGCCTGTTCGTACAGGACCTCCAGCGGCCGGGGTCCGATCCGGTTCCGGTCATCGACGAGTTCACCGCGCAGTACACGACCATCGGAAACGACGGATCGATCTTCTACGTTCGGACCGATGAGGGTGCTTCGCGCGGGCGGGTGGTGGCCATCGACGTGACGGCGCCGGAACGGGCGAACTGGAAAACCGTCGTGCCCGAGGGCCCGGAGGCCCTGCGCGGCGCAAGCTTCGCCGGGGACCAGATCTTTCTGTCCTATCTGAAGGATGCTTCGAGCGAGGTGCGGCTCATTGACCGCAGTGGAAGCCTGATCCGAACCCTTGAACTCCCTGGAATCGGCTCCGCTTCCGGTTTCGGTGCCCGTCGCGATGACACCGAATCCTTCTACACATTCACCAGCTTCACACGACCGCCCACGATCTACCGCATGGACCTGGTCAGCGGAAAGAGCCGGATCTGGCGGGAGACACATGTCGATTTTGATCCCGATGACTACGAGGTGCACCGGGAGTTCATCGTCTCGAAAGACGGCACGCGGGTACCCATCTTCCTGACCCACCGGAAGGGTCTGACGCGGCACGGTCTGAACCCGACACTGCTCTACGTCTATGGCGGTTTCAATCAACCCCAGGTGCCGTCGTTCAGCATCTCACGGGTCGGCTGGCTGGAGATGGGTGGCGTCTTTGCCCTCGTCTGTGCCCGTGGGGGTGGGGAGTACGGGCGCGAGTGGCACCAGGCAGCGGTCAAGGTGACCAAGCAGAAGACCTTTGACGATGTCATCGCGGCGGGCGAGTGGCTGGTGGCCAATGACTACACCTCGTCGCACCATCTCGGGCTGCAGGGCGGCTCGAACGGCGGCATGGTCGTCGGGGCGGTGGCCAACCAGCGACCGGACCTGTTCAGCGCGGTTCTGGTACAGGCCGGCGTGATGGACATGTTGCGCTATCACCGATTCACGATCGGCAAGGCGTGGGCGGCCGATTACGGACTCCCGGAAAACGAAGACGAGTTCCGGGCCCTGCACGCCTACTCGCCGTATCACAACGTCCGGTCCGGAACGAACTATCCGGCCATACTGGTGACGACGGCCGACTTCGACGACCGGGTCGTGCCGGGGCACAGCTTCAAGTACGCCGCCGCGCTGCAGGCGGCCCAGGCGGGGATCGCACCCGTTATCATCCGGATCAGCCGATCGACCGGCCACAGCGGTGGGATGAAACCGACGGCACTGGCCATCGATGAAGTGGCCGATTTGTGGGCCTTTCTGGCGGCCCATCTGGGGCTGGAGCTCGAGGAGCAGGGGAGGGGGGGGCGATGAGCGACGAACGACCGATGAGCGACGGGCCGGCCAACGGCACCGAGGGGCCGGCCGGGAGGTCATCCATTCTCCGCGAGGCCGCATTCCCCTTCGCCGAGTACGAGGCGCGCTGGCGGGCGAGCTGGGAGGCCGATGGCCTGTTCCGCGTCGACCTGGATTCCACCAGACCCAAGTATTACTGCCTCAACATGTTTCCGTACCCCTCGGGCGATCTGCATGTCGGGCACGGCCGAAATTACATCATCGGTGATGTCGTCGTGCGGCGAAAGCTCATGGACGGCCACGCCGTCCTGGCACCCATGGGCTGGGACGCCTTCGGCCTGCCGGCCGAGAATGCGGCCATTCAGAACGGCATCCACCCGGGCGTCTGGACCTACGACAACATCAAGCGCTTCAAGACCCAATTCGCCCAGTGGGGGATTGGCCTGGATTGGACCCGTGAAATTGCTGCCTGCCATCCTGGCTACTACCAATGGACTCAGTGGCTTTTCCTCAAGCTCTACGCGAAGGGACTGGCGTACAAGGCCGAGGCGCCGGTGAACTGGTGCGCCTCGTGCGGCACCGTGCTGGCCAATGAGCAGGTCGAGGACGGCGCCTGTTTCCGTTGCGGCACGATCATCGAGCAGCGCGAACTGTCCCAATGGTTTTTCAAGACAACGGCCTACAGCCAGCGCCTGCTGGACGATCTGTCGCTGCTCACCGAATGGCCCGACCGGGTGCGCACCATGCAGCGGAACTGGATCGGAAGGAGCGAGGGCGTCTCCATCGACTTCGCCCGGACAGACGGGCCGGAGATCGTCCGCTGCTTCACCACGCGGGCCGACACGCTGTACGGCGTCACCTATGTCGTCATTGCGCCGGAACATCCGCTGGCCCTGGTCTTGATTGGGGATGACGTGTCGGCGGCCACCGCCGACCGCATGACCCGCCTCCAGGCCATGAAGAATCAGCGCGCCGAGCGCTTCTACAATCCCGACCTGGAAAAGGCGGGATTCGACACCGGAAAGACCGTGACGAATCCCTTGACCGGAGAAGCCGTTCCAGTGTGGGTGGCGAACTACGTCCTGATGAATTATGGCACCGGCGCGGTCATGGCCGTGCCGGGCCACGACCAGCGCGATCACGAGTTCGCGCGGAAGTTTGGCCTCCCGATCAGGACGGTCATCGCGCCGCCACCGGCTACCGGACCGAACGACCTGGTTTCTCCGCCACCGGACGCCGCCTACGAGGACGATGGAGTCCTGGTGAACTCCGGTACGATGGCGGGGCTCCAGAGCGGTGACGCGCGAGTGGCCATCGGCGAGGCGTTGCGATCGGCTGGCCACGGCCAGCCGACGATCACGTATCGCCTGCGCGACTGGCTGATCTCGCGCCAGCGCTACTGGGGCGCACCGATCCCGATCATCAATTGCCCGGACCACGGCGCTGTTGCCGTGCCTGAATCGCAACTGCCGGTGCTCCTGCCCGATGACGCGGAATTCAAACCGACCGGCGAGAGTCCGCTGGCGCGCCATGCCGCCTTCGTCAACACCACCTGTCCGACCTGCGGCAAGCCCGCACGGCGCGAGACGGACACGATGGACACCTTCGTCGATTCGTCCTGGTACTACCTGCGCTACCTTTCGCCGCGCGATGAGTCGAAGGCCTTTGACTCATCCAGGGTCAACAAGTGGCTGCCGGTCGATCAGTACATCGGCGGGGTGGAGCACGCCATCCTGCATCTCATGTATGCCCGCTTCATCACGAAGTGTCTGAAAGACATGGGGCTTGTCGACTTTGACGAGCCATTCCAGCGCCTCTTCACGCAGGGCATGATCACCAAGAAGAGCCCCCTCACCGGTCGGCTTGAAAAGATGTCGAAATCGAAGGGAAACGTGGTGGCTCCGACCGATCTCATTGAGAAGTACGGGGCCGACACGGTGCGCCTGTACACGCTCTTCATCGGCCCCCCGGAAAAGGATGCCGAATGGGAGGATCGGGCTGTCGAGGGCGCCTACCGATTCCTGGGACGCGTCTGGCGACTTGTCGGCGACATGGCGGATCGAATGCCTCAGACGGCCGGTTGGATCGACCAGGCAAACCTGTCCGGTGGCACGGCCGATCTCAGGTTCAAGACCCACGACACCATTCGTCAGGTCGGTCACGACCTGACCGCGTTTCACTTCAACACGGCCGTCTCCGGCCTGATGGAGTTGGTGAACAGGATGAGTCTGTACCAGCAGTCCACTGACGGCGCCCGGATCGGCTCGGATACGATCGAAGGGCGGGTCTGGCGGGAATCGTGCGAGGCGCTGCTCTTGCTGCTCGCCCCGATGGCTCCGCACATTGCCGAGGAACTGTGGCACCGGCTGGGACATGACGAAAGCATCTTCCGGTCGCGAAGCCCGGAAGTCGACCCGAAAGCGCTGGTCCGAAGCACGATCCGCATCGTCGTCCAGGTGGCCGGCAAACTCCGCAGCCACCTGGATGTGGCCGTCAATCTGTCCGGGGCGGATATCGAGCGCCTGGCGCTCGAGGATCCAAAGGTCGTGGCCTATCTCGGGGATAAGACGCCACTCAAGATCATCCTTGTACCGGGAAAACTGATCAACATCGTGCCGGGTCGATAGGGGCCGGGGGCGGCATGAGACAGGACGAACGGGCCATCCCGGGGACCGGCCAGAGGACCAACCGTCGAACCAGACATCCCGATTCTAGTTTACATAATATATATTATGCGCCATTGATTCCAGGGGCCTGTAACTGCTGATGCCATCCCGATCGAGCTCGTCCAAGGATTCCCGAAGCTCCTCCGGCAAGTCAGCGAAGACTTCAAAGTCCTCCGGTTCATCGTCCGGCTCCGGGCCCGGCGTAGGCGTCCGATCTCGTTCCAAGAGTGCTTCCCGGTCCAGGACATCGGGCCGGCCCAGCCACGGAATCCTGGAGCGGTTTGCGTCCTCACCCTGGGCGCTCCTGCCGACCTTTGTCCTCGCGCTTGTCATGCGGTTGATTCATCTCGACCAGATGCGCGGCTACGAGGACTTTCGAACCCTGATCCTCGATGAATCGTGGTCCTGGGATCTGGCGGCCCGATTCGTCGCGTCCACGGCAGATGCGATTCGACCATTTGATTCGGATCCGGGGGCGGCGGCGGTCCTGTCCGTTCTGGTTCGAATCCTTGGAAGCCAACCCGAATTGATCCTCGCAGCCCTGGCTGTTACCGGCGCACTGGCGGCCGTTGTCATCCAGCTGCTCGGTATTCGGGTTCTGGGAGGCGCGGCCGGTTTTGCCTGCGGCCTGATTGCCGCCGGCTACCGTCCGGCGATACATCATGGAGGGCATCTGCTGGATGCCGCTTTTCTACCAATCCTTGCCGCGCTCGCGCTGCTCCTGGCTTCGGTACTGATCAGCGCCAGAAAGCCTCTGCCGGAGGTACTTCTTGGTATTGCTGCCGGATCAACAACGGCGTTCCTGGCCCTTTTTCAGGCGCCCCTGATCCTCCTGGCACCGGTTCTGCTCGTCATCCTCATCTTCGACCGAAAGATGAAGCCGGCCCGGCAAATTCGCCGCGGCGCGTCTTTTACCGTCGGCGTGCTGGTCATGCTTGCCGGGATTTCCTGTATTCAGACGCCCAACGCCGGGCCGCGCCTCCTGTTGCCGCCAATTATTGGAAGGGAGTTCAATCTCGCCAATCGCGATGGGAATCGAGCCGGCCTTCGGCTGCCGCCACCCTGGGCGCCCTCCGATCCGGCCGGCCTGGCCGAGGCCTATCGCACGGAAGGCGCACGGCAAGTGGGTGCGGCGAACGTCGGTGCGCTGGCCGTCGATCAGGCCTGGTTCGATATGAGCGGCCGGGAGGCGGCGGAAAATCCATGGGGATTTCTCCACGGGTGGGCCTGGCGCGCCTTCCGCCTGATCAACGCCGGCGAAACTCCCGGTCCGCTCGACCTGGCTTTTGAAACCGGACGGTCCTGGATCCTTCGCCTCCCCTTCCCCGGGTGGGCCATCCTTTTTCCGCTGGCCGTGGTCGGGGGGCTGGCCACCCGACGCGACACCAAACGTCCGGCGATGGGCCTCTCGACGGGGTGGTTCCTGATCGTCCTTTTGGCGGCAAGTCCCTTCGCGATCAGCTCGCGCGTCCGGATGGCTGCCGAGCCGGCATTGATCCTGCTGGCGGTCTCTGGCGCGATGTCGATCGCGTCGATGCTCCGGAAGCGGGACGGTCGGGCGCTCGCCGCGGCGGCCCTCACCATCGGAATCCTTGGCGTTGCAATCCGACTTCCGGCTGGTGGGCCCGGTGCGGCGCCCTTCCATCGAATCCTGTCGGACGCCTACGCGGGCCGGGGAGCCGCCGACGCGGCGGAAGAGCACCGGCTCGAAGCGGCCCGGCTGTCGGCTCGCGCCATGAGCCGCCTGGGCCAGCCACGCTGACGCCGTTCGAATCGGCCGGGCCCGGCCGGGTGGCCCTACTCGCCCGGATCTTCGGCGCTGCCTTCGAAATCCTTTTCCTCGATCCACCATCGCCCGCCGCAGCGGGGGCAGAAGGTCTCCACTCCCCCATCCCCCTGAAACAGATCCCCCGGCCGGCCGGCGTAGATCGTCCGAAGCATCGACAGCATCCGAGTGGGGCTGCAACCGCACTGAAATCGGATGCTTCGCGTGAAGAGAAATTCGTCCGCGGACAGGTCAATCTCGTCGGCGCGGGCCGGATCGAGGCCCCTCACCCATTCATCGTCCGCGTCCGGCAACGATTGAATCATGAGAAATCGATTGTCGGTGAGCTCGAAAAAGCGGGCAGGGGCCTGCTCCGAACGGCGGTAGTACTGCTCGAAAACGTCGAGGACGTCCAGGCCTTGAACATCGATCAGGCTCTGGATGGGCGGCTGACCCGGGCGTACCGACTGAACATTGAACCGGCTTGATTCCGTGGTGGCTACGCCGTCCGTGAAGGCCCGGCCAACGATGGTGGACTTTGCCGCGTCGCCGGTCAGGAAGAGATTGGTCGGCGGCTCGCGGAAATTGAGCGTGAAGCCAACCGACTCGTCGTATGGCCGCCCGGACAGGTGAAGGGCCGTCGCGGCCAACCCCTGTCGCATCAATGTTTCGAGAAAAGGATCGAGCGGCAGTTCCCAGCGCTCGACATGTTCCTGGTAAGCCTCGAACACCAGCCGAAAGTCGCCGTCGGCGAGTATGGCCGCCCGGGCCCGATCAAACCGGCGATGAATCAGGACTTCGCCGCCTCTCGCCCCTTCGGTCACCGGTTCGGACATGGTGCTGGAACCCGGCTGGACTCGATCAGCTGCCGGCCGACAGTTCGGCCTTGCCGAGTTTTGCGGCGGCCGTGGCCCGGCTGAGGGGATACTCCTTCAGGATCCGGTCGTACATTGTCAGGGCCGCCGTGTTGTCCGCGGCGCGCATGCGAGCCTGTGCGGCGTCGAGCAGCGCGTGCGCTTTTTCCTCCTCGCCCATGGTTCCTCCGGCCAGTGCCTCGAAGGCCACGGCGGCATCCGCGAACCTGGACTGGTTTTCAAGGGCGATGGCCCTGCCCCGCTGGCCGGTGGTCCAGAAATAATCATCCTTGGAGACCTTGGCAAGGTAGGCATCGTACTGCGTGAGAGCGGCGGCGGCGTTGCCTCGCTTTAACTCGATGTCGCCGAGATAGAGGCGGGCGCGATTACCGGCCGACGAACCGCCATGGCGGGAGACAACTTCAGTCAACTTCTGGGCCGCGGCATCGGTCTGATTGATGTTGACGTCCGCCAGGGCCAGTGCCAGCTGACTGGCCGCCGCCTTGCTCGATGAGTCGCGGTTCGATTCAAGAAGGACGAAACCGACAACGAGTGCGACCAGCACGCCCGCGCCGATGGCCAGGTTCCGGCCGTGTGACTGGGCGAAGTCATAGGCCTTCAAACCGGCCGCCCCAAGAGCATCGCTCGGGTGGCCATCCAGGTGCGGCAGCTTTTGACGGCTCAAGCGGGGCTCTCCTCGGGTTCGTGGTTTTCGGGGACGCCGATGACGACGTCAGACGGACGGACGAGTATGCCGCACTCGTCGGTTCCTTTCAATCGCCTGGGTCCGGCCGCGCGTTTTCGCCTCCGGATTGTCCAGACCTCACCGCTGTGCCGATCGATCCAGTAGTCGACCATGGGCTCGCGCCGTCCCGGCGGAGTCCGGGCTCGCCACCGATCAAGGGGTGTTCGGAGTTTCAGGGCACAGGAAAGCGACACCTTGACCTCCGGCAGCAGGCGCCGCTTCTCCTCCATGACCCGCCGATCCCAGTCGAGCTTCAGCATCTCGATTTTGCTGTCCGATTCCTCCCGCCCCTTCCGCGTGACCCGCTGTTCGCGGAAGAGCTTTTCCTCGTCAATCAACTGTCGATAATACGTCTCGATCGTTTCGATTTCACCGAGCAACCGCTCCTGGACCTGTCGGTTCTGCTTGTCCGTGAGTCGGGCCACCTCCTCCTCCACTTTCACCCAGGCCATCCGGAAAGCCTTCTCCGGCTCGATGCCGTCCGGCGTGGCCGGAGCGCCCGCGGGCGAGGGGCCGGCCGCGTCGACCAGCCGCCAGGGATGAACGTCGTGGCGCACCTTTGTCGATTCCCAATCGACTCGAACCGTGTAGAGGCGCTCCTGGGGAAGGTCCGAATAGAATCCAAGTCGAAAGGTGAAGAGATAGATTGTGCCCCAGCTCGATTTGACCTTCGTCAGGGCCCGGCCGGCCAGGCGGGGAACTGACTTGTGGATACGTTCCTCGGGCTGGATCGATTCGTCCACGGGGAGCCAGCCGGAGGCAGCCCGTCCGTGTTCGCGGACAAGTCGCAAGATCAGGTCGTACAGGAACGAGCCGGCTGAAACGAGATCGACTTCCGGATGATGGGCCGCCACTGCCGGTCGAAATGTGAGGCTGAGTCCTTCCCGGCCGAATCGGGCGGCCAGACTCTCGTCCAGTCGAAAATGGACGATACCCCCCTCCCGCCCGGTCTCCTCTGCACCAAGCGAGTTCAGGCTGACCCGGATCAGGTCCTCGAGCTCAGCGATTCTCATCGTGCGTGTCGAAGATCTGCGCGTCCATTTCCTTGACCTCCTCGTACCGCTTGCGGGCCACCTGAAGGCGGTTGCCCAATTCCCCGAATCGCCGCTTGGCCTGCACCGTTCCGGTCGAGCCGGCCCATATCTTGAATACGGTGTCCTCGAAGGTGTTTTCCTCGGAGAAATGGCCGAGGATCATGTCCATCTCACCGATGACCAGCTCGAACATGTTGATCTTCCGGTGCAGGATTTCCAGAACGTAGGATTCGACGGTCTCTTCACTCGCAAAATTGATGATATTGATATCCCGGGTCTGGCCAAGGCGATGAACGCGACCGATCCGCTGCTCCACTTTCATCGGATTCCAGGGCAGGTCCCAGTTGACCACCGTCTGGCAGAACTGGAGATTGCGCCCCTCCCCGCCGGCCTCGGTTGAGATGAGAATGCGCGATCGCTCGCGAAAATCGTCGATGGCGGATTCCTTCTCACCGGCCGTCAGGTTCCCGTGGAACAGGACTGTTGAGTGACCATCGGCCCTCAGATGCTCGTCCAGGTACTCGAGCGTCGAACGGAACTGGGTGAAGACGATGACCTTGTCCCGCACCTTCTGGACAACTTCCTTCAGCCCCCCCAGCTTGGCGCTGTCGCCGGCCATGCTGGCCAGTTCGAGGAGCCGATCAATGTCCTCCCATTCGCCGCGATACCGGGCGTCGGCCCGTGCGCGCTCCAGTGTCTTCCTGGCGGCGCGGGTCGAGCTGCCGATTTCCTTTTGCAGGACCATGGCCACGAAGTGCCACCTCGGCAGGTCGGTTCCACGCGCGGCGGCCACCCGGCGTCGAACAAACTCGGTGACGCCATCGTACAGGGCCCGTTCCGGGGGGCTGAGCGCGAAGGTCATCGTCTGAACCCGCCTCTTCGGAAACTGGATGGCGGTGCTCGCGCGGGTCGTGCGGATCATCACCTTCTGCAACAGCTGCGAGAGGTCGGCGGTGTTTCGAGGCAGCCGCTTGTCGCCCCGGATCATGAAGTTCCTCCGGAAGCTGCGATAAGTGCCGAGCGTTCCGGGCTTGAGGAGAGTGACCAGGTTGTACAGCTCGCGCAGGTCGTTCTGGACCGGCGTGGCCGTCAAGAGCAGGAGGTAGCGCGCCGTGATCTGGCTGACGAACTTCCAGGCCAGTGTCTGGTGATTGCGCAGTCGGTGCGCTTCATCGACGATGATCATGTCGTAGCGCCCCTTGAGGATCTGATCCCGATTCCGGGTCATCTTGGCCGTGTCAAGGCTGGCGATGATGAACGGTGCTTCGCTCCACCCTTCCCGACGTCCATGGACGGCAAAATTCAGATGCAGTTTGTTGAGAAGCTCTTCGCGCCACTGGGTGGTCAGCGAGGCCGGCACCAGGATGAGCGCCCGGTGAACGAGACCGCGCATGATGTACTCCTTGAGCACGATCGAGGCCTCGATCGTCTTGCCAAGGCCGACCTCGTCGGCCAGGAGTGATCGCCCCTTCATGTCGCGCAGGACCCGCAGGCAGGCCTTGATCTGGTACGGAAATCGTTCGACCTCGTGCAGGTGATCCAGCGAGACGAGCTGATCGAATCCGCGCCGGAGCGAATGCTCGGCGGCCTTCAGGTGCAGGCGATACGGCTCGATCCCGTCCAGTGACGGTTCGCGCAGCGCGTCAACGACCGACCAGCTCTCCGGTTCGAGCGTCAGGTAATCGAGGCCGACCAGCCGCTCTCGCGGGGCCCTGAGGCTTTTCACGCGGGCCTTTGCGGCCTCGGCGCTGCTCGGTCGTTTGCGCGCGGCGGCGGCCTCCTCCGTTTCCGGCGGGGCTGCCATCCGAATTTGCGGATGAATGCTCGATACCCGCTTCACACCGCTGGCAAACACGACCTCCAGAATGTCAAAAAACAGCCGATCCCGAATTTCAACGATCAGACCCTCGCCGAATTCGGCATGGAGGATCCGATCCCCTATCTGGTAGCTCGTCCGTTCCGTCACGGTTCCCTCGCACGAACTGCCATGGCGACACGCCCCGCCGATTGCGCAGTTCTTCGATGCATGTCAACGAAGCAGGAAATAGTCGAGCCCGATCACGATCTGGCCCGTTACCGAAAAATCCCCCTCACCGTTCTCCGTCTCCCGGGGGCAGAGTCCCTTCCCCGACATTCCGTATCCATGAAGGCCAAATTCAATTGCCCATGCCTGGGCCAGGAAAATCTCCGCCCCGACCCCGGCATGGATCATGAGCGCTTCCGCCGGAAAGCAGACATCCTCGCCGATCGAGGTACCGAACGTGTTGGGGCGCCGAACCTCGGGCCGGTAAAAGCCGGCCGTGAGTTCGAAATACCGGAGGACATCGCCACCCGGCGGAACGCTGAAAAAGCGCGCGCCAACGTGAGCCGCCGTCATCGTCATGTCGATCAGCGTGTCGCCGCGCGCCTCAAAGGTCTGATTGTCGAAATACGCCACGAATGCCGTCGAGCGGCTCATGTGGTATCGGAAATGGAGGCTGTAGCCGGCCCCCTTGCTGAAATCGAGCCCATAACGGCTGTTTCCCTCGATCAGCCCGTACTGAAACCACCCGCCCAGGTTGTAGACGCCCTCGCGGTCCACCCGGCCGGCGGCCGCGACCGTCGATGTGTGGCCGACCGTCCCGATTACCAGGACGGCCAGGCTCATGCCGACGACACGGCCGGGAATCCCCCTCATCACTCTCAACACATCAACCTCTTCCTCAAGCCCGCGGGTGAAACGAACGATGGACCTCGCGCAGGTAATCGCGATCCACCTGGGTGTAGATCTGCGTCGTTGTAATGGAGGCATGGCCGAGGAGTTCCTGCACGACGCGCAGGTCCGCGCCCCCTTCGAGCATGTGCGTGGCAAACGAGTGGCGGAGCGTATGGGGATGAAGGTCCCGTTCGACGCCCGCATCCCGGGCATGCCCCTTGAGAATTTTCCAGAATCCCATGCGCGACAGGCGCCCCCCTCGCTGGTTGATGAAGATGGTCGGAGGAGCCGGCCCGCCTTTTCGAAGCATCGCCTCGCGACCATCCACGAGCCAGGCTGAAAGCGCATGAGCGGAGGCACCGCCCAGAGGCAGTACCCGCTCGCGCGATCCCTTCCCCACGACCCGAATGAAGAGACTCTCGAGATCGAGCCGGTCGAGAGTCAGTTCCAGCAGTTCCGACACCCGGAGCCCCAGGCCATACATCAGTTCGAGCATGGCCCGGTCGCGCCGGGCGGGTGGCGCATCGCCGGCGGGCGCCGTGACAAGCCGGCGCGCCTCATCGACCGTGAGGACACGTGGTAGACGCCGCCCCTGCCGCGGCCCGGGCAACGATTCGGCCGGATCGCGCCGGACGAGGCCCCCACGAACGGCGAAGCCGTAGAAACTGCGCAGCGCCGCCACGCGGCGGGCCCGGCTGCTGGCGCGGTAGCCGGCCTTGTACAGTGAGGTAAGCCAGGCTTCGATCTCCCCGGTACCGACCTCGGTCAGCGGGCAGCCCCGGTCGGCCAGCCAGCCGAAATGTCCCTCGAGATCCGTGCCGTAGGCCGACACGCTTCGGGCGGCCAGACGCCGTTCGAAGGACAGGTGGGCCAGCCAGGAGTCCAGCGCCGGACGATAGGATTCAATCCGGTCGACCCCCTCTGGATCAGCCGTGTCGCGGCCTCGAATGGGCCGGCGACGCATCATGCGGCCACCCCGTCACCACCGGATTCGAGTGCCTCGAGCAGCCGGCGAACCGTGGCCGGGCCCATGCCGGGCACGCGGGCCAGATCCGCCGCCGTGGCGACACGCATCGCATCGACCGAACCAAAATGCGAAAGGAGTGCCAGGCGACGCTCGGCGCCAATCCCGGGAATGCCCTCGAGTCGCGAACGGAGCGCGGCCTTGCCGCGACGACTGCGATGGTAGGTCACGGCGAAACGGTGGGCCTCGTCGCGCAGCTGGATGAGCAGCTTGAGCGCTTCGTGATTTCGGGGCAACCGGATCGGCGTCGATTGTCCGGGCACGATGATTTCCTCCTGCCGCTTGGCCAGGCCGATGACCGGCAGGTGACCGAGCCCCTCGCTCGCCAGCGCTTCCCGGGCCGCGTTGACCTGCCCGACGCCGCCATCGATCAGGATCAGGTCGGGTGATTCGAATTCACCAAGCACCACCCGGCGCGCCCGGCGACCGACGACCTCGCGCATCATGGCAAAGTCGTCGGGGCCGGGTGTGGCCATACGATAACGCCGATAGTCGGCACGCGACAGGCGGCCGGCGATCATCATCACCAAAGAAGCCACCGGGTGCGTACCCTGAATATTGGAGATGTCGAAACACTCGATTCGAACCGGCGGCGCTTCAAGATCAAGCAAAATCTGCAACTCGTACAGCCCGGCCGGGAGTTCCTTTCCCGTGCGAATCCCTTGCGCCCCTTCCATGTCCAGCCGCGCGTTCGACAGGGCCAGTCGCACCAGATGGGCGAGGGGGCCTTTCTTCGGAACCATCAGCGTCACGTGGTGGCCGGCGCGTCGGGTCATCCAATCCCGGATCAGGGATTCATCAATCGGTTTGGTGGAGACCGCCACCTGTGCGGGCAGCAGCTCCGCCCGATCGTAATGCTGGAGCAGGAAGGCGGCCATCACTTCGGCATCCTCGGTGTGCGCCACACCCTTGAGGGTTCGGCGTTCCTTGCCGATGACACGTCCGTCGCGGATTTGCAGGACGACACCGAAGGCGAGGTCGCCCGAACGGGTGAAAGCCATCAGGTCGGTGTCGCGCTGTTGCACGTCGACCATGCGCTGGCGGCGTTGCATCCGCTCGATCAATCGAATCTGGTCGCGTCGGCGTGTTGCCGCCTCGAACTCCAGGCGTCCGGCGTGCGAATCCATGTCCGCCTTGAGGCGAGCGATCACCGCCTCGGCGCCCCCGGACAGGAAGAGACAGAAGGCCTCCGCGGCCGCCCGATACTCGGCGGCCAGCTCCGGCTTGATGCAGGGCGCCAGGCAGCGATGAATATAGTAATCGAGGCATTCACGACGGCCTGGCCCGCGACCGGGTCTGTCCCCCGGACAGGAACGGAGCGGAAAAATCGTGCGAAGGTTTCTCAGCGATTGACGAAGCGCCCCGACATCCGTGTACGGACCGAAATAGCGAGCCCCGTCCGCCTTGACGCGACGCGTCAGAACGATCTGCGGAAACTCCTCCTGCATTGTCACCTTGACGAATGGAAAGCGCTTGTCGTCCTTCAGGTTGATGTTGTACACGGGACGCTTTTCCTTGATCAGCGTCATCTCGAGGATCAGCGCATCGACCTCGGTATCGGTGGCGATCACGTCCAGGTCAACCGTCTTGTGGATCATCGCGATCTGCTTGGGATGATCACTGGCGCCGGAAAAGTGGGATCTCAGGCGGAGGTCCAGCCTCTTGGCTTTGCCGACATAGATGATCCGGCCGGTCCGGTCCTTCATGAGATAAACGCCCGGACGCCGCGGAATGGACCCCAGCTTCCGGCGCAGTTCGCTCGTCATGCACCACTCCGGGAAGCCTCCGAGCCCTGATCGATTGAGCCTAAGAGGCTTTCAGTCAATGACTTATCGCCATCGCTTCATACTCCACACACGGGCGTGGAGTTTGACGGAAAAGCCTACTCTTCGAAGGGGGTCGTGGCAAGCGGATTTGTCGGAAGAATCCTAGGCGGCGGCTTTGAGTCCGGCGGGAAAAATCAGGCGGACGATTGTCCCGGTGCCGGGCGAGCTCTCGACCTCCGTGCGTCCGCCATGGGCCTGGACCGTGTTGTACACGGTGAACAGACCGAGCCCCGTGCCTGGTACCCGGGTGGCGTTGAGCGGGCCCTTGGTGGTGAAGAAAGGCTCGAAAATGCGCGGGAGGTGCTCGGGCGGAATGCCGATGCCGGAATCGGTGACTTCGATGATCACTTCCTGTCCTTCCATCCGGCTGGCCAGGGAGAGTATGCCGCCCTCCGGCATTGCGTGACGGGCGTTGGAGATGAGATTAAGGAAGACCTCCTGCAGACGCCCCCGTTCGGCGATGGCATGTGGAAGGCGGCCGTAGTGGCGTTCGACGCAAATCCCCTCCTTGATCAATTGTTGTTCAACCAAAATGAGGACATCATCCATCAATTCGTTGGGATCCAGCGCCTCGACCCGTCCGTCGGTGGCCCGTGAAAAGGTCAGCAGGCTTCGGGTCAGATCACGGGCCCGCTCACTGGACGACAGAATGATCCGGATTCCCTTCTCGAAGAGTTTCTCATCCCGATTATCCTTCATGAACTGGGCATAGCCGTAGATGGCCGCGATCAGGTTGTTGAACTCGTGCGCGACTCCCGACGCCAGCTGCCCCACCGCAGACATCTTGCTCGACATCATCAGCCGGGATTCGATCGTCTTGAAGTCGGTGATGTCCTTCCAGAGCGACATCAACCCGATGAGATGGCCCTGGGCATCGCGGATGGCCGTGAAACTGGCCAGGTGAATCCGGCCGTCCATCCGGAACTCCCGTGTCTGGTGCCGCCCCTCGGGGGTGCCGAGCCCGGCCAGGATGCCGGCGAGATCCTCGCGGAGGTCCTCGGGGAAGGCATCGACCATCGGGCGCCCGCCAGCCGTTGGACGCCCTGCGAAGAGCCGTTCGGCCGCGGGGTTGATGAGCCCCACGACGCCGTCCGGGCCGCACAGAAAAACGGCCTCCTCCATCTGCTCGAGCATGATGGCCAGACGGGCTCGCTCCTCCTCCATCCGCTCGAAGAGTCGGGCGTTTTCAATGGCGATGGCGGCTTGCGTGGCGAAGATGTTGATCGTCGCCAGGTCCACGTCGTTGAAGGTGCGTCCGTCCAGCTTGTACAACGTCATGACGCCGATCAATCGATCGGCGCAGATCAACGGGGCTGCCAGCAGCGCTTCGGGCACCGTTGGAGTTCCGGGAATGTATTTTGAGCGGGGGTCGAGATCGACCCGGTTGACGTACTCACCGATCCGTCGGCTGGCCACCTGCCCGGTCACCCCTTCGCCCACCTGGATCTCGAGCTTCATGATCTCGGCTTCAAAGGGTGAGAGGGCCAGCACCGGCTTCAGCCGGCCGCCCGGCCCGTCGAGCAGGAACACGACCCCCTCTTCCGCTTCGGTCAGGCTCATCGCACGCCGTGCCACGACCCGCGGCACTTCGGAAAGATCAAGGACGCTGGACACTTCACGGCTCGTTTCGAGCAGAACTTCCAGCCCCGCCAGTCCCCGGGACAGGCTTCGCATCATTCGGACATTATGGAGAATCGGCGCCGTCTGACGGATCACCCGGCGGAGCAGGCTGGCCTCCTCGGGCCGGAGAACGTGTCCGGGCGCCTCGCACGAAAGCGCGACGATTCCCCAGAGCCGATCGCCGTGGATGATCGGCGCCAACAGGGCGGCCCGAATACCGAGCTGTCGAGCGGCCTCCCGCCAGGCCATCGGGAGTTCCAGATCGGTGAGTTCCGTGAGCTCGACGAGATCGTGCCCGCCCTGGCACTCTCGGATGGCCGGGAAATCTTGAAACGGTATCGGCGAACCGGTCGACTCGGGGAGATCCGGCCGTCGGTCGATCACCGCGCGGCGGACGATCCATTGATCGTCGTCCGTCAGTGAGTAGATGGCGACGCGGTCCACCGGGAAGGCGTCGATGAGCAGGGCGCACAACGATCCGAGAAGCTCTTCCTCCCCTTCCCCGTTCGCGACGCGCCGGAGCATCTCCTCGGTGGATCGCACCAGCAACTGCTGCCGTGCGAGCCGGTCGGTCAGGAATCGGTTGGCCATGGCGAGCCCGAAAATCGGTTCGACGGCGGCGAGGATCACATCGAGGTCGGCCGGCGGATCCGCTCCCGGCGCAAATTCCAGCGTCAGGCTGACGGATACCCCGCCAGTGAGCGGGAGCCGCTTTCGGAATGCCGGGGCGCCAGGGCTTCGGGTGCCGACGTCGACCAGCCAGTTCCCCGACTCGGGGGCCTCATTGGAGGGGTCCCTGTCCTTGACAGGCTCAAGACCGATCCAGGTCGCCCCGGTGGCACATTTAAGGGCCTCCAGCGCGGCACCCCCCCCTCCATCCGGCCCGGCCTGGCCAAATGCGGCCACGAGGGTCGCGACAAGCCGGTCCGGCGAGTGTTCGCGGCTGGGTGCCATCAGGAGTCTCCGTTAACAGGACAGTGGTTCATACCACCCGAGTGATCGGCAACCGACCCAAAAACCTTGAGCCCGGGATGCCCTCGATTGGTCTTGACGAAAGACCCATAAGGCTTTAGCCTTTCGCGCTCACTTCGATTTAGAGAGTTTTGGGTACGAGAGTCCCGGGTGCCGCCTCAGGCGGTTTTCCGAAAACCGGCAAGGAGTTTCAGCAATGCCTCATCACAAGTCAGCCGAAAAGCGCGTCAAGACCAACGAGCGCGACCGGCAGCGGAACGTGGCCAACCGGTCGCGGCTGCGGAAAGCGGTGGGTTCCCACCGCGCTCTCACCGATCCGACCGAAGCCCAGACCGGGCTTTCCGCCACCGTGTCCGAGATCGATCGCGCCGTCCGCATCGGGTTGATACCCAAGTCGCGCGCCAACCGGGTGAAGTCGCGCACGGCCAAAGCCGTCAATAAGCTCGGCTAAGAACGGCCCCCAGCCCTTCCAGAACCGCATCGATCTGTGCAGCCGTTTCCGGCGTCACCGGGGCCAGGGGCGGCCGCAATTCGTTGGTCATCCAGCCGAGCCGGGACATCGCATACTTGACCGGCCCGGGATTCGATTCGATGAACATCGCCCGGGTCACCCGCAGCACGGTTCGGTTGAGCTGGCGCGCCAGGGCGACATCCCCTCGTTCATGGGCCTCGATCATCGCCTTGATCGTGTCGCCGATCAAGTGGCCGGCCACCGACACGACGCCCCTGGCACCCGCGGCCACGAGAGGCAACGTCAGTGAATCCTCGCCGGACAGGAAGGTCAAGCCCGGCGCGGCCACCATCACATCCAGTCCCTGGTCCACCGACCCGGAGGCTTCCTTGAGCGCCACCACATTGGGCACCTTTGCCAGTCGCGCGGCCATGGACGGTGGCAGGTTGTAACCGGTTCGGCCTGGCACGTTGTAGGCCAGGATCGGCAGGCCTGCCGCCTCACTGATTGCCCGGTAGTGCGCCTCGAGACCCGCCGGGCTTGGCTTGTTGTAGTACGGCGTCACGACCATCAATCCATCGACCCCCGCATCACGGGCGTCGCGCGAGTAGTCAATGGAAACGGCGGTATCGTTCGTCCCGGTGCCGGCCACGACGAAGCCCCGCCCCCGCGCCTCCTCTACGGCGGCCACCAGGACACGGCGGCGTTCCTCGCGGGTCAACGTGGCGGCCTCCCCCGTCGAACCGGTAGCCACGACGCCATCGACGCCCATTTCGAAGAGTCGGTTCACCAGCGCGCGGAACGCCGATTCATCGACCGCGCCACTCCGGAACGGAGTGACTAGCGCCACGGACACTCCTTCAAACATCGGTTGATCCTTTCTCAAGGGCCCGGCGGGCGGGCCAGTTCGCAATCGGACACATCCTCGTCGGGTCCCACGAGTCTTTCAATCCAGGAGCCGAGCGGTTCATCGGCCTCCCGCTGACCGTTTCGGTTGATGTCGTGCCAGGCAGCCAATCGATAGCGTGCCGGCGGCATCTGTGACAGGACCCAGGTGCCCGTCCGGTCGACCGGCGCGGCCCTGGTGACACTGGTCGGCGGCCAGGTCATCACCAGGCTATCGACACCAGCCGGTCGTACCGCCGCCAGAACGGCCAGTACGGTGCTGTCCACCGCCGTCGTATCTGCCGCTGGGACCAGCCGGCCCGAGAGCCGTCCGGGGCTCTTCGGGTCAATCAGGAAGACGGCACGGCCTTCCAGACGCGGCGCGGCCGTGGTGAGTTGAAAAACTTCGGGGTCGAAACTCCAGTAATCTGACAGGCCAACAGGGCTGCGGCTCCGGTCGGCATCATACAGCGCCAGCAGGTGAAACGGCACGTCGAGCGGCAGTCCCTCCAGTCGGTAATTTCCCTCCGGGTCCGCTTCGGCCACCCAGTAGGGTGTCTCGATCAGGGGATCGGGGAGCGTGTCGCCGGAAACCAGGAACAGCCAGACAAATCGGGCCTGTTTCGGCACCTGCGTCGACGTTCGAGACGTGCCGGGCGCGGATGTCCCCGCACCCGTCGGTGGCACCGCGACGCCGGAGGAATCGGTGCGGCCAGTTCGCCTGGGTACGCCCGCCACCGGCAAGGCGCCGAGTCGACTGGTGCGCATGCGACCGGCGATGACACCGGGCGCGATCACGGCACCCCTCGTCACCAGGCGGGAGAACGTCGGGCGGAGCGGCAGGCCGGCTCGATCCTTGACACCGCTCCCAAGCGTGACTTGAACTGTTGTATCGGTTGGCGGCCCGCCCTGCAGGCGGAATTCCAGGGTCGGCCCGGACCATTTCGCCCATGAAATCGGGCGATAGGGATTGATGAAGAGCCACTCCTTGACGGATCGACGGTCCACCTTTTCGGAAAAGGTCAGTGAAAACGTGGTTGATGAGTCGACACCGGTGGCCAGCGACTCCGGATAGGCCGCCAGCACCCGGGGCGGCGCCAGGTCCGGCGGCCCGCCCGGAGGGGGCGCCACCTCGGCGCACCCGGCCAGCGCCAGCGTCATTGCCAGAACCGCCGCAAGCCCCGGCGCGAAACCCGGCCATCTCAATCCTCACCCCGGGGGTGAGCGTGCTGCATCGCGGCGCGCAGCCGGTCCACCGTCACATGCGTGTAGACCTGTGTGCTTGACAGGCTGACATGACCGAGCAGTTCCTGCACCGCCCGGATGTCCGGGGCCAGGGCGGCAGAGGCCGATCGACCGATTCGGTCACGACTCATCCGCGCCAGCAGATGGGTGGCCACGGTGTGACGCAGCAGATGAGGTGAAAGCCCGGAACGGCTGGCCACGCGGCCTAGATGCCTGGCGATGATCCGCTGCACCGTGCGCCGTGACAGGCGCCGGCCGCCCGCCCCAAGGAAAAACGGCATTCCCTCCCGGTCGGCCCGCCCGTCCGTGGCGGTGGCCACCCGATACGCCTCGAGGGCGCGGCCGGCCTCCCGCCCCATGGGCACGATTCGTTCACGATTTCCCTTCCCGAGGACACGTACCTGGCCCCGTTCCAGGTCGATCGCATCGTCCCGATTGAGGCCCACCAGTTCAGCCAGGCGGATGCCTGTCGCATAGAGAATCTCGATAATGGATCGATCGCGCAAACCGTCGATTCCCTCGCCGAAATCGAGTCGAAAGACCCGATCCATCTCGGCTTCGGTCAGAAAGGCCGGAACAGGTCGTGGGAGCTTCGGACCCTTGAGGCCAGCGGTGAACGAGGCTTCCTCACCGTGACGACGGAGCCAGCGCGCATAGCTTCGAATGGCCGACAGGTGGCGTGCCAACGTGCGAGCCGCCCGTCCATGTCGCGAGAGATCGGCCAGGTAGAGTGTCACGTGTGCGTGGCGGAGCTGGCCCGGCTTCGGCAGTCGCCCCCCCTCGCGCTGGATGAGAAATGCCATCCAGGCGGTCAGGTCTCGCCGGTACGACTCGGCGGTCCGCGGCGAAAACCCCCGGCCGGCCAGAAGATCACTCAGAAAGCACTCGATGGATGCTCTCACGAGGCCGCCGGCGTGATCCGGCCCTTGGTGAGCCCGTCACGATCGAGGTGCCCCGACATCGACGTCAGTCGGCCGTCTCGCCGGACGCCGCCTCCGCCTTGCACTTCGGGCAGCGGAGGAACGGACCCTTGGATTTCGACTCTTTCTGGGACATGAAGGGGTTGCCGCATTGCGGGCACTCCACGGGCACCGGCCTGTCCCAGGTGGCGAAATTGCAATCAGGCCATCGGTCACAGCCATAGAACATCTTGCCCATCTTGCTTCGCTTCTCGGAGAGCTGGCCGCCGCAATCCTTCTCGGGGCAGGGAACACCGATCCGGTAGGGTTTCGTGTTCTTGCAGTCGGGATACTTCGTGCAGGCCAGAAACCGGCCGAAACGTCCGCGCTTGACGGCCATCGGGCCGCCGCACTTCTCGCACACCTCGTCGGTCGTCTCCACCTCCGCCTGGTCGTACGGCTGGGTGGCCTTGCAGTCCGGATAGCGCGGGCAGGCCAGGAAGATGCCGTTGCGGCCGTACTTCTTGATCATCTTCGAGCCCGTCTCCTCGCCGCACTTCGGGCAGATAATATCGGTCTCTTCCTGGAGCCCCTTCTTGAGCTCCTCCTTCTGCCCCTCGGCGCGTGTCAGATCGGCGGCGAACGGGTCCCAGAACTCCCGGATGACCGAATGCCACTCCTCCTCTCCGGTTTCGATCCGGTCGAGGTCGTCCTCCATCCGGGCGGTAAAATCAACGTTGAAGATGTCGGGGAAGGTCTTGACCAGGAGTTCGGTCACGGTCATGCCAAGCTCGGTCGGGGTCAGCTTGCCGCGATCGCGCAGGACATAATCGCGGGTCAGAATCGTTGAGACGATCGTGGCATAGGTCGAGGGACGTCCAATGCCGTTCTCTTCGAGCGACTTCACCAGCGTCGCTTCGGTGAATCGCGGCGGCGGCTCGGTGAAGTGCTGATTGGCCTCGACGCCCCGATCTTCGATCGGTTGCCCCTCGCTGAGCGGTGGCAACGTCGGCTCATCCTCTTCCTCGTCGAGAGAAGCCCAGAGGCGGGTAAAGCCATCGAAAACGGTCACGGTGCCGCTGGCCCGGAAGAAGACCGGCGGCCCCGAATCCCGTTCGACCTTGATGTCGACCGAGGTCGTTTCGTAAACAGCGGGCGTCATCTGGCTGGCCACGAAGCGATTCCAGATCAGGTTGTACAACTTGGTCAGGTCCGGTGAGAGGTAGCGGGCCAGCGAATCGGGCGTCCGATCCACTTCGCTCGGGCGCACGGCCTCGTGGGCATCCTGTGCCGCCTTTTTGGTCGGAAAGATCCGGGGCGTTTCCGGAAGGTAACGCTCGCCGTAGGCGCCTCGGATCATGCCCCGCACCGCGTCGATCGCCTCCTGGGAGATTCGCGTCGAATCCGTTCGCATGTACGTGATCAGACCGACCGGTCCCTCACCGAGGTCGATGCCCTCGTAGAGCTGCTGGGCCAGGACCATGGTTTTCTGACTGGAAAACCGGTGCTTCTTGAACGCCTCCTGCTGAAGCGTCGAGGTGATGAACGGGGCCGCCGGGTTTTTCCGCCTCTCCCGCTTCTTGACTTCCTGTACCTGGAACGGTCGACCGCGCAGCGATTCGACCAGGAGGCCGGCGGTGGTGCCGTCGGCGAGCTCGGGCTTTTCCTCGCCCACCTTGAGCAGCCGGGCCCAGAATTCCCCGGGGCCAAGAGGTGGTGTGCCGGCGCTCTCCTGCCCATCCTCCGGCTCCGGTAGTTTCGGCGATGCCGGCGAGCCGGGAACGGCCAGGCGGGCTTCGATCGTCCAGTACTCGACCGCCACGAAGGCGCGAATTTCCTTCTCACGATCAACGATGAGCCGCAACGCCACCGACTGCACGCGCCCGGCCGAGAGGCCGTAGCGGAGGATGTTCCAGAGGAGCGGGCTGACCTTGTAGCCGACCAGCCGGTCCAGGATACGCCGCGCCTGCTGGGCGTTGACCAGATTCTCGTCGATATCACGGGCGTGATTCAGCGAGTCCTTGACCGCCCGTTCGGTGATTTCGTTGAACGTCAGGCGGCGAAGGGTGCCCCCCTCCCGGCCCAACCAGTTCTGCAGGTGCCAGGCGATGGCCTCCCCTTCGCGATCCGGGTCGGGGGCCATGTAGACAATGTCGACCTCGCGGGCTTTCTTCTTCAGATCGTCGAGAATCTTCTTCTTTCCCCGGATGGCCACGTACTCGGGCTTGAAGTCGTTCTCGATATCGACGCCCAGCTTGCTGGTCGGAAGATCCATGACGTGGCCGTTGCAGGCCATCACCGTGAAGCCGCGACCGAGAAACTTGGTCAGGGTCTTGGCCTTCGAGGGAGACTCGACGATGACCAGGCTCCGCGGTCCGCCCTTTCGGGCCGCGCCCCGGGGGCCCGTTTCTTCCTCCGGCGTTTCAAGCTCATCGACAGCCACGACCGATTCCCCGGTCTCCGATGGTTTCTTCTTCCGCGACCGGACCGGTTTGGCACCGGCGGCCGCCCTTTTTTTCGTCACTGGTTTGGTCACTGGACTCCGTGGCACTTTTTGAATTTCTTCCCGCTGCCGCACGGGCACGGGTCATTGCGACCCACCTTGTCGGCGGCATAGATCGGTTCACTTTCAACGGGCTGGTTCCCCGGACGCGGACCGGGCGGTCGCGCCGACACGTTTCCCGGCAAACCGCCGGGGGCGGAGATCGTGGCGGTCGACGGCCCGCCAACGCGTTCCGGCCCGGCCATCCCGGACGCCTGGGGCGGACCGAAGGCGTTGAAGCCCGAATGCGTCATGGTCATGGAAGGGGCCGGACGCCGCGGAGGTTCCGGCGCCTCACGGACAAGGCTTACCCGGAAGAGCCGCTTCACCGTATCGATCCGGATCACGTCGTTCATCTCGGCGAACGTGGCGAAAGCCTCCTTCTTGTACTCGAGGAGCGGATCCTTCTGCCCCCAGCCACGGAGACCGATTCCCTCCTTCAGCAGGTCCATCTCGTGGAGATGGTCCCGCCAGTTTTCGTCGATCACCGACAGGGCCACCCGCCGCTCGACTTCGCGCATGATCGGCTCGGAGAGTTCCCCTTCCTTCATGGCATAGGCCGAAAGGGCCAGCTCCCGGAAATATTCGATGACGTAGGCCTTGTCCAATTGAGAACCTTCGAGGGCGGCAATCGGAAAAGGATTCAGGAGATTCAGCTCGAGCTCCGCCGCCGCCAGGCGCAAATCCCACTCGTCCGGGGCGAGTGTTTCATCGATGTTCGTGTCGACGACGGTAGCCACGTAGGCATCCAGATCCTCGAGCATCGTTTCCTTGATGCTCTCCCCCTCCAGCACGCGCAGGCGCTGGTCGTAGATGACTTCGCGCTGCTTGTTCATCACGTCGTCGTACTCGATCAGGTGCTTGCGCGTCGAGAAGTTATGCTCCTCCACCCGCTTCTGCGCCCGCTCGATGGCCTTGGTGACCCAGGGGTGTTCGATGACTTCCCCCTCCTGAATGCCCATTTTTTCCATGATGCCGCTGATTCGCTCGGCGCCGAAGAGTCGCATCAGGTCGTCCTCGAGTGACAGGAAGAATCGGGACGAGCCCGGATCGCCCTGGCGCCCCGAACGGCCGCGAAGCTGGCGGTCGATACGGCGGCTCTCGTGGCGCTCGGTGCCGATGATGGCCAGCCCGCGCACGTCGGCCTGCTCGATCGGCCCCTTCCGGCCCGGGGCCGGGAAGTTCTTCTCGATGTCGGTCTCGAGGACTCCAACTCCGAGCTTGATATCGGTGCCTCGACCGGCCATGTTGGTGGCGATCGTTACCGCCGCCTTCTGTCCGGCCATCGAAACGATTTCAGCCTCGCGCTGATGCTGCTTGGCATTCAGCACCGAGTGCCGGATGCCGCGCCGGGCCAGGAGGCGCGAAAGCGTCTCCGAGACTTCGACCGACACCGTTCCGACCAGCACCGGCGTGCCGACCTCGTTCATCCGGGCAATTTCATCGATGAGCGCGTTGTACTTTTCGCGCCGGGTTCGAAAGATGACATCGTCCAGGTCCATGCGTTTGGCCGGACGATTGGTCGGGATGACGACCACGTCGAGCTTGTAGATGCCGAAGAACTCCCCCGCCTCGGTTTCGGCCGTTCCGGTCATGCCGGCCAGCTTCCGGTACATGCGGAAAAAATTCTGCAGCGTGATCGTGGCCAGGGTCTGGGTTTCCCCCTCGACCTTGACCCCTTCCTTGGACTCGATGGCCTGGTGCAGGCCGTCCGAATAACGACGGCCGGGCATCATGCGGCCGGTGAACTCGTCGACGATCACGATCTTGGAATCCTGGATGACGTACTCGACATCCTTCTCATACAGGGAATAGGCCTTGAGCATCTGCAGTGTCGAATGGATCTGGTCGGCCCGCTGCGCGTACTCACGATGGGCCTTCTCCCTGGCCCTGATCCGGTCAGCCGGTTCCATTTCGGCCTCGTCGATGTCAGCCATCTGGAGCGACAGGTCGGGCAGCACGAACATCTCCGGATCCGCGGGGGCGATGGTTTCGCGGCCGAGGTCGGTGACGTCGATCGAGTGCGATTTTTCGTCGATGGCGTAACAGAGCGCGGCGTCAATCTCGTTCATGCGCTTGTCACGGATGTAGTCGAGCTCGGTCTTGTGTATCACCCGATTCAGACCGGGGTCCTCGGCCATGAGCTTCATGAAGCGGCGGTTCTTGGGAGCGCCCCGTCGCACCTGCAGGAGCTTGACACCGAGTTCCCAGTCCGTGTCGCTCTTCCGGGCCCCGGCGGCAGCCATCTGCTCCGCCTCCGTCAGGAGATCATTGGTGATCTGGGTCTGCCGGCGGACGACCCGCTCGACCGATGGTTTCAGCTGGTCGTAGTACTGGATCGAATGGGCCACGGGACCCGAGATGATCAGCGGGGTTCGCGCTTCGTCGATCAGGACCGAGTCGACTTCGTCAACGATCGAGTACCAGAACCCCCGCTGGACCCGATCCTCCATCCGGACCGCCATGTTGTCCCGCAGGTAGTCGAATCCAAATTCGTTGTTGGTGCCATATGTGACGTCCGCATCGTATTGAGCGCGACGCAAATCGGGATGCTGATCATGCTGGATGACGCCGACCGTGAGGCCCAGGAAGGTCAGCACGCGGCCCACCCACTCGCTGTCGCGCCGGGCCAGGTAGTCGTTGACCGTGACGAGGTGACACCCCTTCCCGGGCAGGGCGTTCAAATAGAGGGGCAGAACGGCCACCAGGGTTTTCCCTTCACCGGTAGCCATCTCGGCGATTTTCCCTTCATGCAAAACGATGCCGCCGAGGAGCTGGACGTCGTATGGAACCATTTCCCAACGGGTGTCGATTCCCACCACCGGCCAGCTGGTGCCGACCTGGCGGCGGCAGGCTTCCTTCACCACGGCGAAGGCCTCGGGAAGAATCTGCTCCATCTGGTAGCGGACGGCCTCTTCCTTGGCGGCCGCATCGAGTTCCGGGTCGTTCCAGATTTCCCTGAATTCGGCCTGCCAGAAGGTGGTCCGGGCCCGAAGTTCGTCGTCGGTCAGGCGGTCGAGGCCCTTGAAAACCTCATTGATGTCCGCAACGAGCGGCTCGAGGCGTTTCCGGTCCTTGTCGTGTTTCGTACCAAAGAGCCGGGTGGCCAACTTGGTCGCCGATCCCATAAATCCTGCTGCCATTTGAGCTTCCTTGTGGGAACAACCCAGGGGACGAACCACCACGGCCATCCCAACCTGCCGGTAAAGCCCCGGAACGCTATCAGAGTACGGACGACCAAGGCAAGGCGGTCCGAGCATACCCCCGGCGTCAAGGCCGGGGGGGTCAAGGGCAACAAAAAGTCGCCCGCCATTGGGCGGGCGACGCATTAACTTACTGGATTTCAATAACTTAAATCAACTGGACAACGTTCGAAGCCTGGAGTCCTCTCTCCCCCTCCTGCACCTCGAACTCGACCTCCTGACCCTCCCGAAGAGTGCGGTAGCCGTCGCCTTGAATTGCGGAGAAATGAACGAAAACCTCCTGACCTTCGTTCCGACTGATGAAGCCGTAACCCTTGGTTTCGTTGAACCACTTGACCGTACCACGCGTGGCCATTGCCGAATCCTCCCATCCCCGGGGGGCGGACCCCGGGTTTCCCCTACATTAGATTTGGCATCGCAGGGCTGTCAAGAAATGGTTGACAGTTCACCCGATAATCCCGGTCGGGCTCTCCGGGTGGGCCCGACCGTCAGCGAAGGCGGAGAGCCACCACGCGGCCGTCGTGGGTACCGACGAACAGGGTGTCACCACTCATGGCCGGGGCGGCGGCGATGGGCGATCCGATCGGGTAGCGGCCTATCCGGTTTCCGGTAGGGAGATCCAGGGCGTGGAGGGCGCCGTCATGGGCCGAAATGAGCACACAGCCACTGTCGACGAGCGGTGTCGACTTGATCGAGCCGCCAGCGGCGTAACGCCAGATTTCCCGCCCACTGGCGCGCTCGAGGGCGTGCAGGATCCCGCCGTCATCTCCGACCAGGATCATGTTCTCATGAATTCTCACCCCTCCGGACACGGCCGGCCCGACCGGGGCCCGCCAGAGGAGCGTCCCCTCACCGGCGCTGAGTGCGTAGATCGAGCCGTCCTCGCAACCGAAAACGACTTCCACATCGGTGACCGCCGGCGACGAATAGATTTCACCGCCGGCCCGAAACCGCCAGAGCACGCTCCCCCACTTGCTGTTGACGGCCGTCATCACACCGTCGAGGCCCGGGGCATAGAGGTACTTCCGCCCCACACCCGGAGTGGCCCAGAGGATGCCACCAAGCCTGGCCTTCCAGGCAGGACGACCGGTGCCCGGATCAAGGGCATGGAGTGTCCGGTCATAGGCACCGGCCACGATCAATCCCTCCGAGGTGCGCGCGGGGGGCGAGGCGATGCGACTGTCGGTGGCGAGGCGTGCCACCTCCCGTCCGTCGGCCGGCGACATCAGCCGCACGATGCCGTCGAAGCCGGCCACCGCCGTCAGCGTGTCGTTTCCGATCGCCCCACCGCCGAACCCCTTTTGCGCCTTGTGTGACCAGAGAATGCGGCCCTCATTTCGCGACAACGCCGCGATGGTCCCATCACGTGACGCCACGATGACGCGGTCGGACAGGACCAGTGGCGTGCCGGTGATGGCTCCGTCGAGCGTCGTCTCCCAGGCGATCCCCGCGCTCCCGCCCGAAGTCGACAGGACCAGCGATCCGATCGTCCCTGTCACGCCGCGCCCGGATGACTCGGCTGGAGCCATAGATGGAACGGCGGTCGCGCGACCATCGGGGACGGATGGCTGGGGCCGGGGACGCAGGACCAGGAAGTAAACCATCAAGGCCAGAATGCCGGCGCCCGCGGCGAACCAGGGCCAGAGGTGCGGTCGCGGCCGCTTGTCGGCGACAGGATCGATCGGCGTTGCCGGCGCCTCCCCGATTGGCGGCTCCACCAGGGGTGTGGCCGGCGTCAAGCGTCGGGCCGTGGTGATCGGAGCCGGGGTGGGTGCCATCACTTCCAGGTTGACGGGAAACGGCAACACCCGGGCCGGCCGTGCGGGTCCGGCCGGTTCGGACGGTGCTCCACCGGGGAGAAACGTCAGGATGAGCGCACCGTCCTGGCCGGCCGCCCGCTCCACGCCCTCGAGTGCGTCGGTTGTCGGAAGTCCGCGAAGGTGCTCGTCCGGTAATCGGCCGAAAAAGAAACGATCTCCAACCGCCACGCGTCGACGCTCGAGTTGACCGGCTCCGGGCAGGTCGGCTTCCCAGCGGTGGCGGGCCGAGGTGGTCAACGGAAAAACGCGCACATGTCCCTGGCAGAGGAAGTGAATTTCCTCGCCTTTCAGGATGACCGCGCCGTACTCGATCGGTCGGGCCGCCAGGGCGACCAATCGAGAAAGTCCGCCGAGCCAGTCGGTGAGCTCCGTTCCCGCCCGGTTCTTCCAGGCGGTCACGATGGCGCGGGCCACGGTTTGGGCCTCCTGGCGTGCCTCCGCATCGGCGCGGCTGCCGGCCGGTGTCGCGGGCCCGAGGATGAGAAAAAAGCCCTGGAAGGCAACGCCGCGACCGAGTTCAAAAAACGTGACCCATCCTGATTCCGGCCCCGGACGCAGGGTGTAGCAGGTGGCCACCATGTCAGCCGCCCGGAGACAGGACGCGCATCAGCGTGCCGGAGACCAGCGGAATGACCAGATTGTCCAGCTTTCCCGGAATGGAAGCCTCGGTGATGACCGCAGCCACCGCCCCCGCGACCAGTACGATCGGCCGGACGGCCGGATCGAGGACATGAACCACCGGCACGAGGGCCAACGAGGCCAGGAGCCCGGCCAGGACCCCCTCGAGCGTTGCCCAGCGATTGAGCCGTATCCGTCCGAAGCGGCTCCCGATGACTCCCGCCGCGGCATCACCAATGAGGAGAAACAGCATGGCGGCCAGCCCCAGCGTCCGTGGGAGAAGCAGGAATACCAGAACCATTGCCAGCATGATCAGTGTTGATGCGAGGAGGCCGTCCCGTTCATGCGATCGCATGAGATGACCGACATGCGATTCGATCCAGCCATTCCAGCCGGCGTGGCGATGGCGCCCCAGGTCGAGCACCAGCGCCAGGCAGGCGCCCAGCACGAGTCCGACCTTTGTTGGCACGGGCCACATCCCCAGGAGCCACCAGGCGAGCAGCGGCAGGATCCCGACGGCCACGTGGATCGATTTGCGAATCAGCTCAGCGCGCCAGTTCATCACGCAGACCCAATCCGGGCATCGGATCGTAGAAGAGATGGTAGGTGCTCCGGTGATAGCTGACGATCCGCACGTAGTCCCTGGTCTCCGAGTAGTCGATCAGTTCCATGAAGAGATCGGGATCCCACTCGTCGAGCAGTCCCTGCCACTCGCGGGCCTTTCCCTCGCCGGCATTGTACGCGGCCAGAGCCACTTCGGTCCGGCCGCCGAATTCGTCAATCTTCTGGCGAAGGTAACGGGTGCCATATCGAACCGAGAGTTCCGGGTCGTATAGATCATTGGAAAGCGGTGTGGGCTCGCCCAGTTGCCGGGCCATGCTGCGGGCCGTCGGCAGCATCAGCTGCATGAGTCCACGGGCATCCGCCCTTGACGTGGCCCGTTCGTCGAAGAGGCTCTCCCGCCGAATGAGCCCGGTGACCAGCATCGGATCAATGGCCAGTTCACGGGCCGCCGGCTCGATCAGATCGTGATAGCCGAGAGTGTAGACGTAGCGCCAGAGGCGAGCTTCCTCCCCGGCGTTGGAAACACGAGCCAGTGCGCGACGGGCCGACTGCATCGCAAACGTGTACAGTCCGAGCCGCACACCGAGCGCCGCGTTCACCTCCAGAATCGACGGGTCATCGGGGAGCATTTCGGCGGCCTTGTTCAGATCGACCGCCGCCGCATCGCCGAATCCGCCGCGGGCCAGCGCCAGTCCGCGCTGAAACTGCAGGCGGGCCCTCTCCCCGATCTGATCCAGCCCCCCGGGAGCAAACGGATTTCGCGTCGGATCAAAACGGGGGGCCGGCCGCCACCGGACCGAGGCGTCGGCAGCACCAAGGCTCTCCAGGAGATCCAGGCAGCGGTAGCCGTAGTAGTTGTCCGGCATGGCAAAATCCAGGCCGGCCTTGATCGCCGCGATGGCTCCCGCGGTGTCGCCGACAGCCAGGCGGCAACGACCACGCCAGAATCCGGCCATCTCCCGGTCGGATCGCCGTTCGGCCATCCGAGAGAGCAGACGGAAATCCTCGTCGGCGTCACCGTACCTCTTGCCAATGAAGCGCGACAGGCCACGCAGCGTCAGCGCGGCGACAAGATCGTCCCCATCAGGGAATCGTTCGATATAGCGTGTCAGAACGCGATCGGTATCCTGGAAGCGACCAAGGCTTTTGAACTCCCTGGCCATTTCGTACAGTGCGCGACCCGCCATGGCCGGCGATGTCGTATCAGCGGCCAGGGTCTCGTACACCTCGATCATGGCCGCCGTGGCGCCGGCGTTCCGCAGACTACGGGCTTCGTTGATCAGCGCATCCGCGCGGCGGGCGGGCTGATCCGCCGCCAGCCCGACCATCAGGGAGTAGAGTCGACGGGCGTCGCCCCATCGCTTGCGGCCATAGAGCCAGGCGCCTTCCTTCTCGGCGGCGTCGATGCGCAACTCGATCGGGTTGCCCGGTTGACGAACGGTGCCAAGCAGCGCGGAACCGTCCGCCTCATCGCCGGCCCGGAGCAGAACGACGCCGCCGGCCAGGCGATCCTCCGCGGTTGGATTCTGGCCCCGTTTATTCAGATCAGCAAGGTATTCGGTCCAGCCGGCCCGGGTGACGCGGCTGCCGGGCCAGCCCAGGAACAGACGGCGCCAGGCCCGGCCGGCCTCTTCGTGACGGCCGGCACCGGTCAGTGCCCGCGCGTAGGTCCGCGCCCAGGTCGCGCCGTCGTCCCCCTTGGGGGCGTCGGCAACCAGGGATTCCATGAGCGGCAGGGCCTCGTCGTAGCGCGACAGCCGAACCGCATGCTCAGCCAGCCAGGCACGTGCCCGAGCGGCCCGCACGCTGGTCGGCGTGAGGCGGGCCACCTCCCGCATGGCGTGGGCCGCTGCCGCCGAGTCCGTGCGGGCCTCCTCGTTCAGCGCCAGTCGAAGCCAGGCGTAGTCCCTCGCCGGGAAGTTCATGGCCCGGGCCGCGCGCCCGAACGCCTCCCGTGCGGCAGTTGTCTCGCCCGATTCCTCGGCCAGCGCCCCCGCCACCAGATTCAGCAGGCCATAGTCGGCATGTATCGGCGTCAGTCGATCGAGAACGCGCAGGATCGCGCGCCGGGCCAGCGGATCCCGCCGTTCCCGCCGTGCCAGCAGAGATGTGTGGACGGCCGCATCCGGTGGCTGGCCCGTACCCGGAGTCGCCACCCAGAGGCTGAGCGACTCGAACAACCGTTCCTCGAGACTTCGACGATTGGCATCCGCCCGGGCAATCGTTCGGGCATCCCCGACGTTCAATTCCTTCCAGCTCGTCAGATCGGCCTGCGACCACGACTCATATAATTCCGGCAGGTCCTCCGCCCGGATGGCCGGCAAGGTGCCAGCGGCCGGTGCGGCCGCATGGAGCGAGACGAACCAGGCCGCCAGGAGCAGAATCCCTCCGGTCATCAAGGACAGACCCTTCATTGCGAACCTCTTCCCCTGACGATGGTTTTCAACGGCTGATCACCAGGCGCGCAGTGATCGGTGCCCGCCCGGCGACCTCGAGTCGGACGAAGTAGACGCCGGGTGCCGGTTGTTCCGCAACCGAACTGATCGGCCATCGCCGACGATTCAGGCCTCCGCCGCTTACGCCGTCGATGACCGTCTCGACGAGTCGACCGGCCACGTCGTAGAGCCGCACGATGACCGGATGCTGATCCTGCAAGCCACCCGGAAGAAGATACTCGATGTTGAGCGGCGGTCCGTCCAGTCGCCACGGATTTGGGTAGACGTCGAGTTCCGGATTCGAAGGCGCCCTGGATGTCACGACGGCCGTTGCTTCGAACTCGAGCCCCGGCCCGTCCGGTGTGATCGGGCGGATCGAATAGATCCAGCGACCCACTGGCGGATGATCGACGAGCGACGTCCGGAAATCGTTGGACACATTCGTCGTCACCATGCCGATGAGCCGCCGCCTGGCACGCGAAACGTCGGCGCGCCGATGCACCTGCCAGGTGATCGGGGTCGGGCCGGACGATGACCAGGTCACGGTGGCCGAGTCGTCGACGGCTGCCACCGTGACGTCCGGCGGCGGATCGGTTGATGACACCTCGAAATCGTCCAGCCACCAGCCGGATTGACCCTGATCCAAGCTCGTCACGTCGTCACTGGCGAAGCGGTAGCGAATACGAGTTGCCTTACCGGCATGGTCGGCCAGATCAAAGACCCACCGCTGAAAATCTACGTCATGGCCGGAAAAGCATTCCTCGCCGGCCAGGGCATTCCCCGAGGCACTCTCCAGTTCGAACGGCCAGCCGCCGGCCGGGCTCAACGCCTGCCAGTCGGAGAGGCCGGATTGAATCTCAAATCGCCCGCCGTCGAAGGCGCGTCCGGTTGCCAGTGTCTCGGCATCCATGACACTCCAGACGGTCAACTGCGGGTGACGGGCCGGGACGACGAACACTGGCGAAAGCCACGCCGCATCCAGATTAGGTGCGTACCGGGTGCCCACGGTCGGTCCAAGGCGCCACGCCGCGGGCGGCGTGCGAAACCGCGCCGTAGTGACGGACCAGGGTGCGCCCTGTTCCGGATTCAACGCGACAGCTCGCCACGCAGGCTCCCCCGGCGCCGCCGTCAGCGTGATCGGGGGCCCCGGTTGCAGCGGCAAAAGGAGATCGATCGAGGCCATGACACCGCCCTCGGGATCGGTAACCACGAGAATCGTTCCTGCCGCGGTTGGCTCGAAGCCGCCAGGGAGGATGGTGAGAGACAGTGGTTGCGCGGTGCGCCCGCATCCTCCGGCCGAAATTGCCTCCATCACCACCGGCACTCCGACCTGGAAATTGTCGGATGAGGTCGGATCAATCATGAGAGTCAGCGTCAGAGGACCGGACGCAGACTCCCCCCGGTTGCATAGAGTGACGTCAATGTTGGCCGTTTCAGTCGGTTCCACACGACCATCACCGTCACCGTTGATCTCCGTGACTTCGAGATCGCCGAGTTCAATCGCCACATCGGGGGAGATTTGATAGATCGCTCTCAACCGGTCGGCGCTGCGGGACATTCCCCGGATGGACACGGTGGAGGGGAGCCCGGCGTTCGTCCGGGCGGACGGGGTGGTCGTGTCGTCAAATCGATCGCGGGCCGAGCCCGTCGGGGTGGGCCACACGTCACCCGCATCGCCCCGATTGCCGTTCGTTCGTCCCAGGTCATTCCGGCCATCCGGTTGAACCAGCGCCACCCGGTACAGGTCGGGGCCGCGATTGGCCGTCTGCCGCTCATCGATGTGCCAGATCAGAAAGCCTTCTCCGGGAAGACCCGCATCGATCCCCTGGCGCCAGCGCGGTTCGAGCAGGAAATACTCGCGAGGGTCGGAGCCGGCACCGAACTTGTAAACCGGGTGATCGCCCCGCACCACGTCAATATCGCCCGGTGGTTCTCCGACGACAATCACCGTCGGTTCAATGAATCCCAGTCGAATCCGACTGTCGGCATCGAGACCGGTTGGCATGTCTCCCCCGCCGACGAGCGCGCCGGTACCCATGAGCGACCAGTCGCCCACGCCGAACGGGCCGTTACGCCCGGCGAAGAAACCGGTGTCGTACAGGTCCTTAAGCCCCAGAAGGTGGCCGAACTCATGGGCCGCCACTCCGTGCCCGGCGCCGACGGACACGAAGGCATAGTCGAAGACCACGGATCCCGGGACCGTCAGTTCGCGCCGCGTATGAGACTGGTGGGCCAGGAAAATCAGGCGCGGGTCCGGCGGAGGGGTGCGCGTCGCCTCCTCGAGGCCGGGCCCCGCGTGAATGACGAGCAGGCCATCTACAGTTCCGTCTCGATTGTTGTCGAAGTCCTGAAAGCGATATCCGCCGCCCAGCCGGCCGATCGCTTCCTCCACCAGGCGGGGCGCGTTGTGCGGATAGGCGTCGGGGTCGATGCCGCTGCCAAGATTCCCCGCTCCCGCGCTGGCGTAACTGGCGTAGGTCGAGTCGACGCGCACCCAGGGAGTCACCGTCCCCCGGATCAGGAGGCGGCCGTTACTGGCTTCGCGCCAATAGCTCGACAGGGTGCCGGCACCATCACCGAACAGGCGTTCGTACACCAGTTCCGGCGTGACCCGATCATCACCCCTCGAAGCCCGGACATCGCGAAACTCAACCAGCACGACCAGCAATCGGTACTCGAAAGGAACGGCTGTACTCGCCGAGGACGGCAGACGAAACGATCGTTCAGCGGGAACGCCGCCGGGAAGTCGGTGGGCAGGAGCCGAAAAGGGAGGCGAGGTGGCGGCGCTCCGCGACGCCAGAACAGAACCGAGGACCAGCAACACCAGGACCGGGACCAGATCGCACGGACCCCGGGGCTGGATAGCGGGGCCTGTCGGTCGGATCATGCGGGCTCTCCAATTATTCCCATTCAATCGTGGCCGGCGGCTTCGTGGAAATATCGTACACGACCCGGTTGATGCCACGTACTTCGTTGACGATGCGGCTGGCCGCGCGGGCCAGGACCTCGCGCGGGATGTCGGCGAAATCGGCGGTCATGCCGTCGACGCTGGTGACCGCCCGGAGGGCGGCAACGTTCTCGTAGGTCCGGAAATCGCCCATGACGCCGACCGACTGCACCGGGAGCAACACCGCAAACGCCTGCCAGATCCGATCGTAGAGGCCGTTGTTTCGGAGTTCCTCGATGAAGATGGCGTCGGCACCCCGGGCCAGGTTGATCCCGCGCTCGGTCACGGGCCCAAGTATCCGGATGGCCAGGCCGGGCCCCGGAAATGGATGTCGGCCCACGACCTCCTCCGGGAGGCCGAGCCGCCGCCCCACCTCGCGCACTTCGTCCTTGAAAAGTTCGCGCACGGGTTCCAGGAGTTTCAGGTCCATCCGCTCGGGGAGCCCCCCGACGTTGTGATGCGTCTTGATGGTGGCCGACGGACCCCGGACCGAGATGCTCTCGATGACATCCGGGTACAGGGTTCCCTGGGCCAGCCACCTGGCACCGCCGAGACGTCGGGCCTCCTCCTCGAAGACGCGAACGAACTCCTCGCCGATGATTTTCCGCTTTCGTTCCGGATCAGCCACGCCATCGAGGCGGGCCAGGAACCGCCCAGAGGCATCGACCGCATCGACGTTGAGTCCGAAGTGCTCGCGCAGCTCGCGATTGACCATCTCGCCTTCACCCGCGCGAAGAAGGCCGTGGTCGACAAAGATGCAGGTCAGCTGGCTTCCGATGGCCTTGTGAATGAGAAGTGCCACGACCGATGAGTCGACCCCACCCGACAGGCCGCACAGGACCTTGTCGTCTCCCACCGTCTTTCGGATGGTCTCGAGAGCATCCTCGATGAAATTGCCGATGTCCCAGTTGGCGCGGGCACCACAGATTTCGAGGGCAAAGTTCCGAAGCAGCGCCGCGCCGATCTCGGTGTGGGCCACTTCGGGATGAAATTGCAGGCCGTACAACCCGCGTTCGGGTGCGGCCACCGCGGCCGTGGCGCAATCCGCGCTTTCCCCGACAACCCGGAATCCCTCGGGGAGCCGCGTCACCGAGTCGCCGTGACTCATCCAGGCCGTGGACTCGATCGGCACGCCACGAAACAGGGGAAGGTCGGTATCGGTCACGCAAAAGCGCGAGCGCCCGAATTCCGCCCCGGCGCGGCCAGCCTCCACGAGGCCCCCCAGACGATGGGCGAGTACCTGGAGGCCATAGCAGATGCCGAGAATCGGCACGCCCAGTTCGAAGATGGCCGGATCGGGCAACGGGGCATCCGCGTCGTACACCGAGGCCGGACCGCCCGACAGAACGATTCCCTTGAGATCATCCCCCATGAGGCGGGCGGGCGAAACATGAAACGGCTGAATCTCGGCGTACACCTGCTGTTCCCTGATCCGCCGCGCGATCAGCTGCGTGAACTGGGATCCGAAATCCAGAATGACGATCCGGTCGGGCTTGGACATCGAATCTCCTCAGTGCAGAAAGGCGCGCTGGCCGGTGAACAGCATGCTGATGTCGTACTCATCGCACGCGTCAATCACCTCGGCATCACGAACGGAACCGCCGGGCTGTATCACCGCCCGGATGCCGGCGGCATGGAGGGCGTCGATGGAATCGCGAAACGGAAAGAAGGCGTCGGAAGCCACGACCGTCTGCGGTGACAGGCCCACCCCGCGCGCCGCCTTTCGGATGGCGTCGTCCACGGCATCGACCCGGCTGGTCTGGCCGCCGCCCAGACCGACCGAACCGTCCCGGTCCGAGAGGACAATGGCGTTGGATCGAACATGCTTGACCAGGCGCCAGGCTTTGATCAGGGAGGCTTTCTCGTCGTCGGTCGGGTGGCGGTGGGTGACAACGTGAGGCGGCCCCAAGTCTCCGATCGGATCGCTCGCCTGCCGGAGGTAGCCCCCGAGGACGGGGCGGAGCAGCGTTTCCTCGGTCGGCGGATGCGACAACAGATCGCCCAGATCGATAATTCTGATGTTCTTCTTTCGGGTCAGGGTCGCCACGGCTTCCGGCGTGAAACCCGGCGCCGCGACGAGCTCGATGAACTGTTCGGATATTTTCGTGGCCGTCCCGGCATCGCATGTCCGGTTGAGGCCGACGATACCACCGAACGCGGAGAGCGGGTCGGCACGAAAGGCCCGGTGCCAGGCCGCCTCGATCGAGGGACCAAAGCCCACCCCGCAGGGTGAGGCGTGCTTGATGATGGCCACGGTAGGGTCGTCGAACTCAAAAAGGATGCGGACGGCCCGGTCGAGGTCCAGCCAGTTTGTATAGGACATTTCCTTGCCGTGGAGGCGATGAACGCGCGTCAGGTCGGCGCCTCCCGCCGCGCCGTTGCCGCCCGCGTATAGCGCGGCCGGCTGGTGGGGATTGTCGCCGTATCGCAAGTCCTCGACCTTCTTGAGTTCCAGGAGGAGTCGGTCGGGAGCACCCGGGGACGCAGGTTCAACCCGGGCGAAGTACGCCGCGATTGCCGTGTCGTAGGCAGCGGTCCGGGCGAACGCCTCTCCGGCCAGTTCACGCGCCATGGGTCGGGGGATGGCCCCGTCATGCCCGGCCAGCGCCGCCCGAAGATCGTCATACCGGGCCGGACTGGTGACGACCACGACGTGTCGATGATTCTTGGCCGCGGCCCGAATCATCGTCGGCCCGCCAACGTCGATGGCCTCGATCGCCTCTCCCGGCGTGATTCCGGCCCGGGCCGTGGTGGCTTCAAAGGCATACAGGTTGACCACGACCAGGTCGATGCCACTGATTCCGTGGCGCACCACGTCCTCCCGGTGCTCCGGGTTGTCACGATCGGCCAGGATGCCGCCATGGATCGTCGGGTGAAGCGTCTTGACCCGACCGTCAAACATCTCGGGAGAGCCGGTGACGGAGGCCACATCGACGACAACCAGTCCCGCCTCGCGGAGCACCGCGGCAGTTCCACCGGTGCTGAGCAGTTCCACGCCGCGCGCGGCCAGGTCACGGGCCAGATCGACGAGCCCGGATTTGTCCGTGACCGAAAGGAGCGCCCGCCGAATCGGAATCAGTTCCAGGACCACGCCTCCCCTCGAAAATCGGGTGGCGCGGCCGGATCAATGAGCCGTCTCACCGCTTCCTCGTAGCGGGCCCGGGTTCGCATCACGATTTCGTCGGGCAGCGCCGGGGCCGGCGGTTGGCGATTCCAGCCGGACGCGATCAGCCAGTCACGCACGAATTGCTTGTCGAAGGAAGCCGGACTCCGGCCCGGTTCATAGGCGGCCTTGTCCCAGTAACGCGAGGAGTCGGGTGTGCCGATCTCGTCGATCAGCGTGACGCATCCGTCGATCAGGCCGAATTCGAACTTGGTGTCGGCCAGCAGCAGGCCGCGAGACTCCGCGTACCGGGCCAGGTTCCGGTACAGGGCCATCGAGAGGCGCCGGGCCTCATCGTACGGCGCGCCAAGCCGCTCCCGGGCCTCGGCCTCCGTGATGTTCTCGTCGTGGCCGACGTCACTCTTGATGGCGGGCGTCAACAGGACTGTCGGAAGTTGCGCCGCCTGGAGAATGCCGTTCGGCAATTCATGCCCGGAGATCGCGCCGGTCTCGCAATAATCCGCCCATCCCGATCCGGCCAGGTAACCACGGACAACAAACTCGATGTCGAGTCGTTCGGCTTTTCGGACCAGCATCGATCGGCCACCGAGAATCGCTTCATGCTGACGGAACGGCTCGGGGTAGTCACTCACCCGATCGGTCAGGAAGTGGGTCGGAATCACTTCAGCAAGGGCCCGAAACCAGGCGGCCGACAGCTGATTCAGCAGAACTCCCTTGTCCGGAATCCCGGTCGGGAGGATGCAGTCGAACGCCGACAGGCGATCGGACGCGGCAAGCAGGATCCGGTCGCCAAGGTCCCAAAGATCCCGTACCTTGCCGCTGCGAGAGACAGGCTGACCCGGTATATCTATGTGGATCAAGGCGTTACTCATCTCACTTCACCTGATCTCTCCGATGCGGATGTCGGGGCTGACACGATCCGTCGTCCCGAAAGTCGCCACCCTCCCCGGGCCACCCGCTCGACGGCCAATGGGAGGATTCGGTGCTCCTCGATGAGGATCCGGGCAGCGATCGTCCCGGGCGTGTCGTCCTCCCCCACGGCCACGACGGCCTGCTCCAGGATCGGACCGGCATCAATTCCCGCCGTGACGAGGTGGGCGGTGCAGCCGGTAACACGCACCCCGTGGTCGTAAGCCTGTCGCTGAGCCGAGAGGCCCGGAAAGGAGGGCAGGAGCGAGGGGTGAATATTGATGATCGCATCCGGAAATGCCTCGAGGAACGGGCGGTGCAGGACACGAAGAAACCCGGCCAGCGCGATGAGGGTGATGCCGCGCGCGCGGAGTTCGGCCAGATAGCGCGCTTCGGCATCGTCCGACAGGCGGGTCCGGTGGGGTCCGGGATCAAGATACAGGGCCTCGACCCCGGCGTCACGGGCAATGTCCAGGGCTCCGGCATCGGGCCTGTCTGACAGGACGAGAACGATCGGCAGCGACAGCTGACCGCGGCCGCGGGCATCGAGCAGGGCCTTCAAGTTGGAGCCCCGACCCGAGGCCAGGACCCCGAGAGCCTGATGGTTCATTTGTCTCCGGCAAGTTCGAGCGGTGGAACGGCGGACGGCAAAATTATCAGAACAGGTCACCGCCTTCAATGAAGCGACAGGACCGGCCACCGTTCCATCCGGTAGCCACGATTTCGGCCGTCACCCCACGATTCGACCCGGATCTCCCCGTCGGTCCAGGTAAGGCGCCCGGCGCCATCCTCGTCGGTGCGATGAACACGACACCCGGCGCTTTCCAGGCGATCGAGAATCCTTGCCGATGGATGACCAAATCGATTCCGCTCCCCCACGGACACGGCGCCGAACCGGGGCGACAGCGCAGCTACCAGCGCCGGCCCGGTGGAGGTCCGACTGCCATGGTGACCCACCTTGAGAAAATCGATCGGCCCCCGGGGCAGATGATCGATCAGGGCCGCCTCCCCCGCCGACTCGAGATCACCCGCCAGAATCAGTCGCCGTCCCCGCCACTCCACGAGGAGGACAATTGAAAGATCGTTCAACTCATTGGCCGGTCGGGTTCGATCATCAAGGGGGGATGTCGGCGCGGGGGGCCACAGGACCGTGACGGCATAGTCAGGCCCGACGAGGATGGTGTCCCCAAGGGACACGAGGCAGGCCGGCGTGCCGGACGCGAGGGCCTGAGTCAGGAGCCGCGCCGCGAAGCCTTCCTCCGGACCGTAGCCGCTGTCATGAAAGGCCCGCACGCGACCGGTCGAAAGGACAGCCGGCAATCCGCCGATGTGATCGAGATGTTCATGGCTGACCACGACCGCGTCGAGATGTCGATGGCGCGAGGCCCGAATGGCCGGCAGGACCACTCGCGCACCGGTATCGAAGCGCCCACCCTCTCCGGCATCCACCAGCATCACCTTGCCATCGGGAAACTCGACCAGTATGGCATCTCCCTGTCCGACGTCGAGCGTCGTGACGCGCAATCCATCCGGACGCGACGGCGGCCAGGCCACGAGGGCCGCCACCAGAAAGGCAAAGGCAATGCCGAGCGCAAGCTGCCATCGGCGCGATCCGCCGGCCGCCCTGATGAGGAAGACAAGCAGCGCGGCCACGACGAGGGCGGCCGGCACCCAATCGGGCGGCGGCAGAAGGCCGGTGACGCCCGGCGACAGGCGGGCCAGCCACTCAACCAGCCAGCCCAGGAGGCGGCTCAGCGCCCACACAACGGCGAAGACACGATCGGCCGCCGCCCGATCAGCCAGGTCAAATGCCAGGGCCAGAAAGCCTCCGGTCAGTATCAGATCCGAAAGCCCGACCACGAGCAGGTTGGCCAGCGGAGCCACGAGCGGCCAGTCGCCCCAGAGGGGTATCGTGATGGGTGCCGTGGCCAGTTGAGCGCCGAGTGTCAGGCCAAGCACGGAGGCGCCCACCCGGACCGGTTTCGGCCAGGCGGCAAAACCGGGGATGGCGTCCAACAGAGATTGCATCCCCACGAGGCCCGCGATCGAGAGCACCGACAGCTGAAAACCGATGTCGAAGAGGAGAGGCGGCGACGAAACGAGGACGAGAAATACACCCCCGGCCAGGAGCGCCAATGCCGACGCGCGACGTCGCGCATGCCTGGCCAGGAGCGCCAGGGTCAGCATCGCGGCGGAGCGAACGGCCGCCGCCGGCGCCCCCACGACCAGCGTGTATATCCAGATCGCCCCGGCCGACAGGGCGAGCGAGATGCGCGAGCGCCGCTTCCCCGCCACCAACTGCACCGTGGCGGCCACGAGGCCGACATGCAGACCGGACACCGACAGCACATGCGTCACGCCGGCTTTCCGAAAGGCCGCTTCCTCCTCGGGAAGAAAGGCCACGCGATCGCCAAGCAGGAGTACGCGGGCAAATCGACCGGCAAATCCATCGAGTCGTCGATCAATGGACGCCCCGATCGCCTGGCGCAGACCGCCAAGTGATCGAGCTACCGAAAGAAAAGGCGCCGGTTGGCGCGCCCGCACCGCGGAATCGCCCGAAAGGGTGGCCCGAAAATCGACGCCCCGTCGACGGAAGTGCGGCGCCCGTCCCATTCGCCGGGATTTCGCGGTCCCGTGAGTGTCCGCGGAATAATGGAGAGTTCGAGCCGTTCCCCGTCCGTTGATCGACCGGAATCAGCCGGCCAGGTAACCAGGATACGCCCGCCACCCGGGCGAAATCGCGAGCGCTCGCTGATGGACACGACCCGAAACCAGGCCCGTCCTCCGTCGGCCCGTGCCTCCCATCGTTCGACCACCCCGCGCACGAGGACCCGCGTGCCGTCCTGGGCGCCACGGGACAGGGCACGATCCGGCGGAATGGCCATTGGCAGGCCGAAAGCCACGAATCCCACCAGGGCAACAAGACACCACGCCGTCGCGCGGCTCGATCGGGATCGGCCGATCCCGACGATGAGGCAGCCCGCCAGAAGCGATGCCATGAGCAGCGCACCGAGCAACGACGGCGCGTCCGGGCCGACCACGGGGGTCAGGAGGAGATGGTCGGCGGCGACAATGCCAAGGGCGAAGGGAACGACGGCGCGCAGCGGCGCCGGTATCCGGGAATGTGCCACGTCAAAGCCTTTCCGGACGGGTCGACCGGAAGGACGGTTCCGCGAGGGAACCGAAGCTATGGGACGGACTGGGTCACGAGCCGCGCGACGGGTCTTCGACTATACATCGAAGCCCGTGGGGCCGGATTTGGAGGCCGGTCAGCGCTTCGAAGTGTCGGCCGTGGCGGCCACCACCTGCGAGGACGAGGCGTCGAGCGGGGGGACCACGACATGCGCGATGCCACCCGGGGCCAGATCGATATGGACCCCCCAGCGCACGCTGTCTCCCTCGAGGAATGACAATTGATGAGAACCCGCGGCGATCGAGTCCAGAATGACCGGCGGCATCGGCAGCGTCGTGCTGCCCAGTCGCCACTCACCGAGGGGCATCTTCCCGGCTGTTTCAATCACAATTTCACCCGGAATCATTCCAGCCCGCGTCGTCATGCGATCGTTGCCGGCCCGTGTTACCCGTGCCGGAGAGGTGCTGGCACCGGCGAGCGGGTCAATCGAGATCGCAGCCGCCCGGAAAAAGTCTGAACTTCGATTCGTCGCGTCAAAGCCGATCACGATGGCCGCGCCAAGCAGAACGGTCAGACCCGCACCGCCAAGGAGATGGTCGTTGTATCGGCGGCGGTGGTAGGCACGGCGTCGTTCAATCATCGGTACCATTCCGAAGCTGGGCCTCGATCTCATCATAGAGCGGGCCCTTCTGAGCCAGCAGCAGAAACTGGCGCCATGCGGCAATGGCCTTGCGGCGTGAGCCTCGGACATGGTGTGTGAAACCGAGGTGGTAGTGAGCCATCTCGTCGCTCGGATTCAGGGCAACGGCCTCGGCCAGGGATTCGACCGCCCGGTTCATGTCGCCCAGTTCGCGATGACAAAGCGCCAGGTGAACCAGGAGGTCACTGGACCGGACGCCGAGACCGACAGCCCGATCGAATTCCTTGCGGGCCTCGGCCATCTCGCCCATTCGGTAGTACGTGAATGCAAGACTGGCCTGGGCGTGGGCGTAGTTTGCATTGATGGCCAGCGCGTTCATGAAACGCTCGCGCGCCTCGGGAAGTCGGCCGGCAGCCCCGTGAAGCAGGCCGAGGTTGTACTGGACGTCCGCCCACCGCGGTCGCAGGCGGGCCGCCTCCTCGAACTGTTCGGTGGCTGGCTCCAGCTCGCCCTGCGAGGAATACTCGAATCCAAGCGCCACTCGTGCCGGGGCCCAGCGCGCATCGTCCTCGACGGCCCGCGTGTAACAGGCCAGCGCCGCGGCGTCATCACCCTGCAGGGCGGCCAGGAGGCCCATGCGCACCTCGTAGCGGACCGCGTAGCCTTCCATGGCATAGGCGCGCCGATAGGCCTCGCCCGCTTCCGACCAAAGTCGATTTCGCGCGCAGATCCGTCCAAGGTAGTCCTCGAGATCACTGAATCCCGGGTGCTCGGACACCATGCTCTCGATTCGGTCCATCAGTTCGTCATCCGGTTCGACATGGTCGTCAAGGCCGGCCCGTTCATACAGGCGGGTAACGATAGGATCGGCCGCGGCAGAACGCCAGCGTGCCAGGCATTCGGCATGCCGCCCCAGTCGGCGTTCCACCACCCCCAGCCGGTGCAGCCAGGGGGCCCTGGGTCCGGTCACTTCAACGGCCCGGTTCAACCGCTCGAGCGCCTCGTCAAATCGTCCCCTGCCGAGGGCCACCAAAGCCAGCCCGTACTCTCCGGATGTTCCAGTGGGATCGTCCGCACCGAGTGCGGCGTAAATTTCCGCGGCCTGGTCGTAACGCTGGCGCCGCATGTGCAAGTGGGCCAGGGTGCTGCGGGCCGCGGCATAACGCGGATTGATTTCGAGTGAACGCTGCAATGCCGACTCCGCGGTCGTCAACTGTCCCTGCACGAGCTGGAGCAGGGCCGACAGGTGGTGAAGGTCGGCCCAGTTTGGGTGGCGGGCCAGATCGGCCTGAAGGCAGGTGCGTGCCTCCTGGAGGACGTCCATCATCAGTCTCAAATTCTCCCGTCTCATGCCTTCACCGCCTTTGGAGCCCATTGACCGCGAACCTTGACTATGTTTTCAAGATTGCACACGACATCGCGCACGCCCCGGACGCAGCGAATCTGACGTTCGAGCTTGGTCACCAGAAGTCTCATGCTTTCATCCGGGGACTCCTCGACCTTTCCGTCCTTCGACCGGGTCATCTCCCGGCGGAGCGAGCCGCGCAGATAGACGATTCCGTTCATCGTGCCGTGGTCGAGTTGGACGGTGTCGATCCATTGCCGGATGAGAAGGGTGCGGACCGAGGCATTGATCCGAAAGTCTTCGAATTGCACGTTGGTTCCTCAGCGTCGGGGCAGAATTCCCATGTGTGGCAAATGTATCGGCGGCAAGGCCGGTGCCCTTGACCAAAAAGGCAGGCGCTCCAACCGGACTCAATCCCCGCGGTCGACCGGCCGATGACTTGAGGGAACGGGAACAAACCGGGATCCATGTGATCGGCACATGGTTGAACCCGGGCCATCCGACACTTAGACTGCGGCATAACCGAGGGCAGCACATTTACTTGAGCGCATGGCCGGCGCTCCGCGGAGGATCATTCGGTGATCGAAAACGAACCGACACCCCGGGCCCGCACCACGCCATGGGGCATGGCGCTGGTCCTGGCCCTTCTGACCTTGCCGGGAGCACTGGGTGGATGCCGTCGGGCCCCACACCCGACGGCGGTGGTGGACACCCGGCCGGTGGCTACCGACGAGTCGTCCCGGGGGGACCTGACCGGCACCGAACCATCGGCGGCAGACTCGACTCGATCGCCGGCCGACACCGCCGGGGTGTCCCGAATTCGGCTTCAAGTACCGCGAATCGAAACCCCTCATGACGCCTCATTTCCGGCTGCCACCCTGGTGATACACGCCTGGGAGTTTGTCTACTACAACACCCTTGACCTGGAACCCTCGATAGCCGATTCGGCGCTCTTCTTTCGCTACCAGGCGCTCTTGACTCACCTCGATCCGGAATTGATCGACGCCAACGCGGTTCGGCTGCGGGAACGAGCCGTGGAACTTCGTCAGTGGATCACCCGGAGCCGCGATGCGGCCTGGCAGCGCTGGCAGGTCGACCTGACGCCACCGCCCCAGCCGCAGACCATCACCCACACGGAGCGCGCCCCGATCGTTCCGGCGGATCACCCCCGTGTGCAGAAGTGGCTTGAAGCCTTTACGGGGCCGAGTCGGGAGCGATTCGCCACCTGGATCTGGCGTTCAGGCGCCTATCGTCCTCTCATGGAGCGCATTCTGATCGAGGAGGGAGTCCCGAAGGAACTCATCGTCATCGTCTTCATCGAGAGCGGCTTCAGTCTGGTGGCCAAGTCCCGGGCCAGCGCCGTTGGCCCGTGGCAATTCATCCGCGAAACCGGCAAGCGTTACGGCCTGACGATCAACAACCACCGCGACGAGCGACGCGACTTCGTGCTGGCCACCCGGGCGGCCGCCCGTTACCTCAGCGACCTTCATGACTACTTCGGCGACTGGAACCTGGCGATGGCCGCCTACAATTGTGGTGAAGGGCGTGTCTTTCGCCAGATATCACGCCAGGGGACCAATGATTTCTGGGCGCTCGATCTGCCGAGGGAAACGGAGGACTATGTCCCCGAATTCCACGCGGCGCTCATGATTCTGAACGATCCGGCCGCCTACGGATTCACGAACGTGCTCGACCAACCGCTCGACTTCGTCGAACACCCGCTGCCCGGACCGGTGCGTGTGGCAGACCTGGCGCAGCACTGCATTGTGTCGATTGAGAAACTGAAGGCGCTCAATCCGTCCTGGCTTCGGGCCGTGACCCCGGCCGACGGCAAGCCGGTGACGGCACGGCTACCCGGAAATCTCTCCCCGGGCATCTCGCTGGCCTCGTTGCCCCTTGCGCCGACGGCGGAAACCGTGGCCCGGGGCGGCACACACAAGGTTCGACGCGGCGAAACCCTTTCCGGCATTGCCCGCAAGTATGGCGTCTCGCTCACCGCGCTGGCCCGTGACAACCGGATGACGGCCCATTCACGGCTCAAGGTTGGCAAGGTTTTGCAGTTACCGGACGGAGCCGCCGGCCTTGCCTCCAGCTCGGGCAAGGCAAAGAAGAAGTCCGGAGCCGGCAAATCCCAGGCGTCGACACGTGTCCACACGGTCAGGCGGGGTGACACGCTTTCGGCGATTTGCAGCCGCTACGGCGTTCGGCTGAACGACGTCAAGCGCTGGAACAGCCTCAATTCATCGGCGATTCGTGCGGGTCAGAAATTGAAGCTCACCGGCTAGGATGGTTTCAATCAGCCGGTGTCTCCGAGAACCGAGCCGGAAGGAAGGTCCAGCGATGTGAAATCGGTCTCGCACAAATCGGCAGCCAGGCAGCAATTTCGCCCGATGGTCGTCCCTCGGGGTATGGAGGTGCCCTTCCCCACCACGGTCAGCCCCGAGTGAAGAAGTTGCGGTATCCGGACATTGGCGACCGTGGCATCACCCTGGCCAACAATGGCCCCCTCGCCAATCTGGATCTGTTTGTCGAGAATCGCCCGGTCGATCCGCGCGCCGGATTCAATACGCGTATCATTCATGATGATTGAATCCGAGACATGGGCGCCGGGCCCGACGAACACCCCGGGAAAGAGTACCGACCGCTCGACCCGGCCAAGAACAACACAGCCGTTGGAGATCAGGCTGTACTGAGCCCGCCCCCCCGCACCGAACTTCACCGGCGGGCGTTCGGCGCTGGGCGTGTGGATCTTCCACTCCGGATCGAAGAGGTCGAGGCGGGGTCGATCGCTTACCAGGTCAAGATTGGCCTCGTAGTATGCCTCCAGTGCCCCGATGTCCTGCCAGTACTCGTCAAAGCGGTAACCGAAGACCTTGCCATCGGGAATCAAGAGCGGAAGTATGTTGCGACCGAAGTCATGTTGACTCTCAGGGCTTGCCGCGTCCTGGGTGAGCCGATCCACCAGCGCCTGCGCCTTCCAGACGTACACCCCCATCGACACCAGGTTGCTGCGCGCCCGGGCTGGTTTCTCATCGAAACCGATCACACGATTGGCATCGTCCGTGTCGACGATACCGAACTGGTCTGTTATCTCCCATGGCACGGTCGTGACGGCCAGGGTGACGTCGGCGTCATGCTCCTCGTGAAACCGGATCATCCGGTTGTAGTCCATCTTGTACACGTGATCGCCGGAGAGGATCAGGACATGCTCGACCTTGCGGCGCATTACCTGATCCAGATTCTGGTAGACCGCGTCGGCCGTGCCGACGTACCAGTCGCCCGTCTGTCGGCCCAGGAAAGGCTGCAACAGCGTGACACCGCCGGTCATCCGGTCAAGATCCCACGCCTTGCCATTGCCGATATGTTCGTTGAGCGACATCGGGCGGTACTGCGTCAGGATGCCGATGTCATCGACGCCCGAGTTGACGCAGTTCGACAGTGTGAAGTCGATGATCCGATACTTTCCACCGAACGGCACTGCCGGCTTGGCGCGCTTGGCCGAGAGAATCGACAACCGGCTGCCGACGCCGCCGGCGAGGAGAAGCGCGTAGACGTCCCGGTTCAACCGACTTCCCCGCCGCGACGGACGCGGGCTCCCGACTCGACCGGGCTACCGTTGAAATCGACGGCGCGAACACCCGGTTCGACGACGCAGTGCCGGCCGATGAGCGCGCCGTCCGGAATGACGGCATCGCGGCCGATGATCGACAGTCCGCCGGAAAAGAGGGCCGGCAGATCCTTGTGCGGCGCGGTCTCGCCGTGACCGATCAGCACGTTGGCGCCGATCCGGACATCCTTGTCGACGATGACGTGCGACAGTGTGGCCCCGGCCGCGATCGAGGCACCATTCATCACGATGGAATGGCGCACGGTGGCACCGGCCTCGATCCGGACACCCGGGAAGAGAATCGAGTTCTCGATAGTCCCTTCCACGTTGCATCCATTGGCCAGCAGACTGCGTTCCACCGTAGCCTCGGCTCCCAGGCGGGCCGGAGGCAATTCCTCGCTGCGGGTGTAGACGACCCACTCCGGGTCGTAGAGATTGAGGCGGGGCGTGTCGTTCAGCAGGTCCATCGAGGCACGATAGTAAGTGTCGACCGTGCCGACATCCTCCCAGTACCCCTCGTACCGATACGCATCCACCCGATCGCCACGGGCCACCATCGGCTCGATGATCTCCGTCACCAGGTTGTTGGCCTCAGGATGTTCGAGGAGTTCCTTCTGGAGCACGTCCGCGTTGAAGCAGGCAATCCCCATGTAACCGGGACCGTCCATCGCCTCGATCGGCTTCTCATGGAAGTGGGTGATCCGCTGATCGGCGTCGACGCGGCAGATGCCGAAACGGTGACTTTCCCCGGCATCGATCGCCCCCACCGCCAGCGTGACGGGCGCATTCCGCTCAATGTGTGAGTCGAGAAGCCAGGAATAGTCCATCTTGTAGACAAGGTCGCCCGGCAGGATGAGCACCCATCGGGCGCGGGCGTGGCGAAGCACATCGAGGTTCTGTCGAACGGCATCCGCCGTTCCAAGATACCAGCGGGTATCGCTCTGGCGCTGGTAGGGCTGGAGGATCATGACGCCGCCGTCACGGCGGTCCAGGTCCCACGGCTTGCCGATTCCCACATGAGCATGGAGAGAGAGCGGCGCATGCTGCGTGAGGAGGCCGAGCTGATAGATCTGGGAGTTGCAGAGGTTGGAGAGGGTGAAGTCGATGACCCGGTACTTGCCGCCAAAGGGGAGCGAGCTGGTGGCCCGCATTTCGGTCAGGACGGAGAGATCACGGGTACTGCCTCCGGCAAGCACCAGTGCCATGACTCGCCGCAACCACTACCTCCAGATTCGCGCGGGGAAAGCGGTGCACCCCGCTCCTACCACCCCAGATTCAATGTGACCCGATTCGTGGCGTCCAGCTCATCGTGATCCAGGAAGGCATAGTCGACCCCGAACCGCGACAGAGGGCCAAGTCGGAAACGGACGCCGGCCCCCGCGGCAAAGTGGCCCGAATTCGTTCCGGCCCGCACCGCGACCACACTGTTATACCAGTATTCGATGCCGGCATGGAGGTTTCCGGAGAGAGAACCGGAGGAAAATTGATCCGCATCCCCCAGGTCCTCGAAGGCCAGCTGAACATCGGCGGCCAGCGTGGCGGTGCCCTTGAGAAAGCCAATCCCCCTCGTTCCCTGCCCCCCCACCGTCACGGTGGGCGCGATCTTTTCGTGCCGGCCGGTATCCCACTTGATTTGCGTTGTCGTGATGTCGGCCAGGCGCAGACCGAAGGTGGTCGAGGAGGATGGAAGCCAGAGAAGGCCAAGATCGGCGCCGATGCCGAATGAGGATCCGTCGCCCACGAGGCTCTGACGAACCAACTTGACGTTGCCGCCCACCGACCATTTGTCGCCCAGACCGCGGGCATAGTTGAAGAAGACGCCGAGATCGTAGGCGCTCTCGATCCGGACCAGGTCGGGATCGACGACGATCAGTCCGCCGGCCTCCTGCCGGAGTGCATCCGAGGTCACCTTGATGTCGTCAACGCCGAGCCGGATGACGGTAAGTCCGACGCTGGAGCGCCCGCCATTTCGTCCAATCGGCAGAACCGAGCTGATGACGTCGTGTGTGACGATTCCGCCGAACATTTCCGCGTGAGTCAACTGGACATCGGGCTCCCGGAGGAGCGCCGGACCGGCTGGATTCCAGTAGGTGGCGCTTGCGTCGTCGGCGAGGGCCGTGAAGGCGCCTCCCATGCCGAGGGCGCGGGCCCCGACGCCAACCTTCAGGAACTCAGCGGCGAACTTGTCGGCGGCCAGGGCCGCCGGGATCGCCGTAATGAGCAGGGCGGCGGCAAAGAGGACGCCAGAAACCAGACGGGAGACCGTGGTCCGCAGCGCGATCGAGATATTGATTTTCGGTGACATCATGCGCATCCTCAGGGTAATCCGGGACCAGATCGTCCCCTCGATCTGTCCAACTTTGACAGGGCCCCTGGTTCAGGGCCGGGACAGCCGTTCATCAATCATATCCCGCATCAGCCGCCAGCCGATATATTCTTCGATCAATTGTCGATCCGGCTGCTTGACGTCCGTGAAGCAACAGGCCATTTCCCAGCAGCCGTCGTCCATCCCCTCATTCTGGCAACGAACGACAACCCCTTCGCAGTTAATGACCTGGGTCTTCTTTCCCTGCCGCCCGAAGGACGGCAAGAGAAGGGTCAGGCCAACCCGGGTCAGGGGCGCCATGAAACTGCGAACCTGGCAGGAGATCCCGCCGGCCGAAAGATCAAGGCTTTCGCTGCTGACCGGCCGATCACCGCCGGGCTTCTTGTCGCGATCGACCTGGAGTGCGAGGCGGGCATCTATTCTAGGACTCTTGCGCCGTTCCGTTGTCTGGCGGGCCATGGTCCCTCCGTCCGGATCCCTGGCCGGGTCATTGACCGGCCGGTGAAGAACACGCACTTCCAACTCCGGTTTCCGGAGACGGAAGAAATGTTTCAGAATTTCTGCGTCAGGCGAGTGTCACGCAAGTTCAAGAATGACAAGACCCTAAGCGGGAACGTTAGCATACGATGTCGACGAGCATCAACGCGCCGCACGGGCGAATGGTCATCGAAATCGATACTCGAGACGAGGTCCGGCAAGATCCGGCAGCAGGGACCGTGAAGATTCCTCGAGGAAGTCGAGGAATTGAAATCGGCTCCGCCCCCGATCGACGACCACCGGTTCCCCTTCGATCCCGGCCAGATCCGCGGCCCATTGGACGGCTTCCCGCTCGCCGCCGAGGCGATCCACCAGGCCGAGGCCAAGAGCCTGACGCCCGGTGAAAACCCGGCCGTCGGCGAGTGCCAGGACCTCCGGCCGCGTCATTGATCGGCCCGCCACCACGGCATCCACGAATTGTTGATAGGCGTCCTCGACGATTCCCTCCAGGAGGCGCCGCTCCTCCTTAGTCGGCTCGCGGGCAATGGTTCCCATGTCCTTGACCGGCCCGCTTTTGACCACCTCCAGCCGGACACCGACCTTTTGCATCAACTCCTCAGCCGTCATCCACGAAAAGATGACGCCAATCGAGCCGGTCAGCGATCCGGGATTGGCCATGATCGAATCGCAGGCAATCGCCACGTAGTAGCCACCCGAAGCCGCCGTGTTGGCCATCGAGGCCACGACCGGCTTCGAGGAACGCAACCGCTTGATGGCGTCGTGGATCTCCTGCGAGGGGGCGATGCCGCCTCCCGGCGAGTCGATGCGGATGACCACCGCAGCGATCGATTCGTCGTCGGCCAGATCGTCGATCGTCCGAGCGGCATGCTCGCTGGACACGATCGTCCCGGTGATCGGCAGCACGGCCACGCGCCGCCCGAGAAGTGGAAGATCATTTCCATCCAGGAATCCGACAGCGAGAAGCAGAATGACACCGGCCCCGAACAGGAGCAACAGGACCACGCCACAACCGATAAGTCCAAACGTTCGTGATGTCACAAAATCTCCATTGACGGAATCACAAAATTTCCAGTGGATGCAGCAGGCGCTCGATCAGGTCGGGATGAACCCGCGGGATGGCCACCGCCGCGAGGGGTCCCCCCCGCCCGTCCAGGATTCTCGTGCCGGCCTCGAGTGACGCCTCCACCTCGTGAAGGCTTCCCGTGAAGAGTATCAGTGTTCTCCCACCGATGCCGCGAGCGGCCTGGATCGAGAGAATCCGGATGTCACTGGCCTTGGCCGCCGCATCGGCCGACAACAATCCGGCCGCCACCGTGCGACACTCGAAGAGCCCCATCGCCTCGATGGCGCCTGTCGGCGCCATTCCAATCGCTCCCGCCACATCCGGATGCGCCTGGGGCAGCAGCATCTCGTCGATCAGGTCATCGCCCGCCAGCCGTCGACCGACTTCGTGAGCCGTTTCGACCGCGGCCACCGATCCCGAGTAGATGATGAGGAGCTTTCCAGGGGTGACCGGTTCAACGGCCAGCAGCTGGATGGAAGCAGCCTTGACGAGCGCGTCGGCCACGACGTAGCCCCGGGCCAGTGAGGCGAGTTCGAGCAGGGCCAGGGTTGGCGTGGCCGGCCTCTCGATGGGGAGCGTCGCGTCGGCGGGGGTCACCGCCCGGGCCTGGCATTGTCGTACAGGCGCTTGCCGCCCGACTCGACAAGATCAACGATTCCCAGGATGGTGGCATCGGCCGGTTTTCCGGTGGTCGCCGCCGTGTATCGGGCGCTCGAACCGGAAACGATCAGAACCCGTTCACCGATTCCGGCCCCGATGGAGTCGATAGCCACCACCACGGCACCGGACGGCGCCATGTCGGCGCCGAGCGGTTGCACGGCAAGGAGTGTGAGTCCAAGGATGGCAGGATCTTTCCTGCTGGAGACGACCGTGCCGACTACGTCCGCGAGAATCATGCCAACGGACGCTAACAGGAAGGGTCCGGAGCGTCAACGACGCCCGGACCCTTCGGGCGAAGCCGCGATGGGCGTCGCTCCAGAACATGTATGAGGATGCTCTCCGCGTACGCCGGACCGAACGTCAACTTGATCCCGCACCGACGAGGGACTGTCACCACCCGATGATCGGACGGCGCAGAGAGCATCAGCTCTGCGCTGAGCCCCGAAAAGTGTCCGGGGTACCCGGGACAATTGCAGGAGCCGTGCCAGCTCCCTCGAGGACGCCGGCGTCCCTCCGGCGGCACGAGAACGAAAGTCAAACGCCTGAGAGTGACTCGTACGGGCCATCCGGCCCACCGGCCGGGGCCATGACACCCGACTCCGGTATCAGCGGACGATCAGGATCGGACGCGTGACGGTGCCATCGGGAGTGGTGAGACGAAGGAGATAGCGGCCCGATGGCAACTTTTCGGCCCGCCTGGACTCCATGTTCCAGGTCAGTATCTGATCGCCGGCTTCCTGCGGACCCAGCCGTTCGCCGGCCACCCGACGTCCGAGCACATCGAAGATGTCGACCGCGACATCCCCCCTCGACTCCATCCGATAGGACAGATTCAGTGTCGTTCGTACCGGATTGGGATAGACCGGGCCGACCTGGAACCGCGTCAAACCTGCCGGCGTGTCGGCCGGCAAACGGAAGGCCGCCACCGTTTCCAGGCGCCCGAAACGTTCCAGTGCGACCAGTTTCAGCATCGACGCCGCCCCCACATCGGACCGGGAGATGTCGATGGCGTAGCCAGGGCCGCCGCGAATCAACTCGCCGATCGGTCGGGCCTCGCTGTCGACATCGTCAGCCAGGAACAGCAGGAAACCGGAATGATCAACCTCTTCACTGGTCGTCCACTCGAGCCGGTAACCGCCGGCCGTTCTTGAAAGGCGACTTCCGGCCATGCGGACCGGCGTTGTGCCGGCCGCCTGGCCCGATCGATAGCGAATGCTTCCCTCTTCCCCGGAGCCGGCATCGGACCAGATCAGGTGGAGAGTTCCATCGGCGTCGGCGAGAAGGCTCGGGCCGCGCGTTGGTCCGACGGTGGTCGTAAGACGGGTCGGCTGGACATCCCAACCGGTGTCCGTGTTGATCTGCCGGTAATACAACTCGCTGTTGCCGTGGATGTAATCCTCCCAGACGATGTTGATGGTGCCGTCCGGAGTCGTGGCCACGGCCGGATTGAGATGGTCGGCGCCGGAAAAGATGAAACGCTTCTCGTGACCGAAGCCGAGTCCCGGGAGCCAGCGTCGATACCAGATGGCCATCGGAAAGTTGGCTGGATTGTTGGGTGCCGTGTCCCGTCCATCCGACCAGGCAATGTGCAGTGAGCCGTCGATTCCCAGCGCGAGGCTCGGCCTGGCCGCGAAGCCCAGCGCCCGGCTGACGCGCACCGGCAGGGCCCGCGGCACCCCCTCCGCATCCAGTGGCATGTACCAGATTTCGGTGTTGAAATTGATGTCGGGGCCACCGTCGAGAATGCCGTCCTGCCAGACGACGTGCAGATCGCCGCTGGGGTCGATGACGACATTCGGTTGAATCGACTGGGCGGGATGATTGGTGAGGCGGCGGGGTGGCGAGAACTCCCCTCCCGGATCGCGCCGACAGTGATAGATCTCCTTGTTGCCGGAAACGGCATCGGACCAGAGCAGATGAAGGCGACCGGTGCTGCTGACACAAAGTACGGGATCGAGCGACTCCCCTTCCATGGTCGTGATCGGTTCCTCGTCTTCCCATACGCCAGGGGCGGATCGGTGCCGGTAGTAAATCTGCTCGGAACCGTCGCGCAGGTCTTCCCAGGCCAGGTGCAGATCGCCGGCCGGACCGACAGCCAGCGCGGGGTTTCGAACCAATGAGTCGCCAAGTGACAGGACGGTCGGGTCGGTGGACCAGATGCCGAGCTCGCTTCGTTCGGCGCCGCGCACGACGGCAGCCTGTGCGCTGGACCGCTGATACCACACGACATAAAGGCGATTTTCCGGAAGGCGCACCAGGGCCTGTCGGCCGGGTGCGGTCAACGCCAACACCCCCGGTGGGGTGAGACGCGTGTCCTCGGTTGTCCAGATGGCCGCGCCGAGCGGAGTTGGGCCAGGGAGACCCGCGAGCAGGATCGCGACGGACAACCAGATGCTTGTCATGGCACCACCACCAGCCGGCGGACGACCGTTCCACCGGGACCATTGGCCCGGGCGAAATAGATACCGGCCGGCACCGCGCGACCGGCGTCATCCGCGCCGTCCCAGTGGACGCGGTGCTCCCCGGCCGGAAGTAATTGGTCCAGCAGAGTCCGAATTCGGCGTCCGACCGCATCGAACAACACGAGCGTCAGGTGGGACGACGCGGCCGTTCGGAGCGAGAGCTCCGCATTGGTACGACACGGTATCGGGGCCACCGTCAATTGCAGGGGCACGATCGGCGCCATTCCCACGCTGACCTGCCCGAGTTCGATGGTCCCGCCGCTGCGTGTGATCGCCTCCAGCCGGTAGAGGACCGGCGCATCGGGCGCGCCCAGGTCCTTGTAACTTCCGATCGCCGCGCCGGGCAGCAAGACCATCCCCTCGTTCCGATCCGGCGCGGCCGCCAGCGCGCGCCGAAGCACCAGAGCGGCGGGGAGATCGGAAGGATCAAGTCTCCAGTCAAGTTGCACGCCATCCACCTGCCGCGATGCCTCAAGGTCGAGCAGTCGGACCGGCACTTCGGTTGATTCGACGCGAATGTTGTCAATCCACCAGCCGCGGTCGGTCACGCGCGCGGCGGTTGCGAAAAATCGGAATCGAAGTCGGGCGCTCCCGGCGAAAGCGGACAGGTCGAATTCGACCGGCTCCCACTGCGACCGTAGTCCGGTAAAAATTCCGCGGCCGCTCAAGTCGGCATCGCCCGAAAAGTAGATCTGGTCATAGCCGCCAATCGGCGTGATCGATTGCCAGGCCCCCCCGTTCACTGACATCTGGACAAACGCTCCGGCCCCCACCATCGACGACTCGGGATGCCCGATTTCGAGGAACTGGTCGATCTTGAGTCGACCGGCCGGAGGGATAAGGAACACCGGCGTTTCGAGGGAACAGTCGGTGCCGGCGGGATACCCGCCCCCGGCATTTCCGGCATGCCACGCACGGCTGCCCGTGAACGGCGCGCTGACTTCAAATCGCCAGACGTTGATACGATCGATGCGAAGCACCCGGCTCTGGAAACCGCCGGTGTTCTCGTTGAAGTCGGCCGACAATCCCTCGATATCGCCCGCACCAATGGTGATGGTCGAGTGAATCGGCACTTCCTCCCGATACGACACCCGAAGCTCGACCGGAAGGCCGTAGGGATTGGTCGGGAGTTCTCCCGTGATTCGAGCGATCAGCGGTTCGAGTTCGTGTATCCCGGTGGCAAGAGTGCCAACGATCCGTTCCGGGACCTCCAGGACGACATGCGGATCGATACTGGCCGCCGACAGGACGACATTGGAAACGTTGCCTCCCGTGACCAACACCGACGGGGTCAGCTCGAAACTTTCGCCCGGTTCTAGAAAACGGTCGCCGTCACCATCCCGCGGGGCCACCCGAATGGTCTGGAGCCGTGCGATCGGCCCGGCGCCGGGACGAAGGGTGGCAGTCATCCGGCCGGAGCCGTCCGGCCCATCGAGGGCATAGACGGCGATGCCCGTTTCCTGCCCTTCCTGGTTCCGGCTGTCGGGAATGGTAAATCGACCAAATCCCTCCCCGGTCGTCGCGCCGTTCCAGGGATCCCCCGCATCTCCGAAGCTGGGGTTGCCATTCAGATTCTCCAGCTGGAAGAGGCCATCGGCCTGTTCCAGGCCGACCTTGTAGTTGGGCGGCAGGTTGTTGGTCGGCCGAAGTTCGTTGACGTGATAGATGAGGAGCCCCTCGCCGGGGAGAAACGAATCGAATCCGATGCGTCGGCGGTTCTCGACCAGGAAATACTGAAAACCGCCGGCGCCGCCGGCGTTGAGCCGGTAGATGGCGCCTCCCAATTCCACCGGATCAATGACCACGGCCTCCTGGAGCGAGGTGACGACCACTGGAGAAAGGACGCCAAGCCTCGTCTTGCACCAGGCGTCGAGATGCGCGGGCGTCCGGGTTTGATCCAGACTCCAGCCGCCCGACATGAGCGACCAGGCGCCGAGGCCCAGTGATCGACCGGTGGCATCGTACAAATCGGGCAGGCCCAGGAGGTGCCCAATCTCGTGGGCCATGACGCCGAGTCCGCCGCTCCAGGGCACGATTGCAAACTCGGAAACGTTGACGCCGTCGAGATACTGCGGTTCCGGAAGGAACCAGGCCACGGCGCGCAACTCCTGGGGAGAGGACGATCCCTCTGTACCCGTACCGGTGTGCATGACAAGCAGCAGATCGACACGCTTGTCATCATCACCGGTATCCGCCACGCCGTCGGGGCCATCGTTGTCAAACAGGGCGTAGTTCACGTCGGGATCCGCGGCGCGGGCCGCATCGCGAACCATCCCCTGCGTGTTCCGCGGATAGAAAGAAAGTCCGGCCGCACCGGCAACGTAATTCGAATAGCGCTCCGGCATTCGATGCCAGCCGATCACCTGGCCGGCAAGGATCAGGCGACCGCCGGTATTTTCGATGTAATAGTCGGCCATGCTGCCATTCGGCAGTTCATTCCGGCTGAAGAGGCGCTTCTCGATCGCAGCCAGGTCGAGCATGTCGCCGGTGGCGGGGCGATCCATGAAGTCGGCCAGTATGACCAGCACGTTCAGCGTGACCGTCTCGTCGACCTGAAGCCGGGAGGCCACCGCCTCGCGCAGGGCCGAGGGTGGCGTCTGCCCGAACGGTTCCCATGTCATGAGATGGCGTTCGGCGGGGTCGGTGATGGAATCCAGGCGACCGGGCGTGGCCGGAACCGCCCAGGACGGGCGGGCCGTCCCGGTGAGCAGCAGTATCATGATTAGCAGTCGACGACGCATCAGACCTTCATGACCGGCGGCAGCTGCCGGCCTCGATGAACAACCCCGTAGCTAAAAGGTACCGAACGTTCAGCTTCCTGGCAACCGGCGAGGACCCTGGCGCCGAATCACCAGCGCCATGAGGATGCCCATGAACGCGCCGAACAAGAATCCCGCCGCCACGTCCCCGGGATAATGGACCCCGAGATAGACCCGCGACCAGCCGACGAGGAGGGCCACCGGCACCGTGATCGCCAGCGTCACCGGATAAAATGTACCCAGTGCCGCGCTGGCGGCGGCGCCATTGGTGGCATGATTCGAGGGGAACCCGTAGCGGCCGCCACAACGCATCACGACCCGGGCATCGATCGCGGCATGACAGGGACGGAGTCGGTGAAATGCCGGCTTCAAGATCTGCGCGGCGGCGGAATCTCCCAGCGCCACGGCGAGGACCATGGCCAGAACGGCCCGTCGACCACGATCGCCCCTGACGGCCAGCAGGTAGATCACCCCCGCGCCGATGGCCACGCTCCAGGAGGTCCAACTGGTCACGATTGGCATCAGCCGGTCGAGCCAGGGATGAATCGCCACGCGGTTCAGCCAGTGGAAGAGGAGGACATCCAGATCGATCAACGGCGCTCCCCCGCGGAGGGGGGCATTGCCGACAATGTTTCCAGCTGCCTGCGGGCCGGCTTGTACTCGGGGCTCAACCGGAGGCACTCCTCCCAGGCGCGTCGCGCGCCGGCCAGATCCTTCAGCCGTGCCCGGGCCAGGCCCAGAAAATAGTGAGCTTCCACGTGGCGCGGTTCGCTTTCGATGACTCGTCCGAACGCCTCCATCGCCTCCTGGAGTCGTTCCTCCATCAGGAGACTCTTGCCGAGCCCGAGACGGGCCGCCACATGGGTCGGCTCGATCTCGATCAACCGGCGGAAGTGCGCGGCCGAGCCGGAAAAGTCCCCTTGTCTCCCGTAGATGATCCCGGCGTTGTAACGGATCTCGACTTCATCCCCTTTTTTCGCCAGGGCCCGGTCGATATGAAAGCGGGCCCGCGTCAGATCCCCCTCGTGCTCGTACCAGGCCGCGAGGTTGTTGACCGTCCGCGGGTAGTCGGGGTCGATGGCGGCCGCCTTTTCAAACTCCTCGAGCGCCTCGCGCGAACGACTCTGTTGCATCAGGAGTACGCCGAGATTGTTGTGCCCTTCGTTGAATCGGGGATCGGCGGCGATGGCGGAGCGGTAGGCGGCTTCCGCTGGCGCCACACGCCCTTTTCCGGCCTCAACGATGCCAAGCCGAAGATAGGACTCGGCGAAAGTGTGCCGCTGCCGGAGGCGATGCGGGTCGTGGCTGACGAGGAGCACCCCGAGAACGAGCGCCCCGGCCGCGTAACGGAGCTCACCGATTCGTCCCCGACGGCATCGGGAGGTCGCGTCGACGAGGAGCCAGGCCGCCGGGACAACCAGCCACGGGATGATCGGTGCTCGAAATCGCCCGCAGACAAAGAAGATCGCGATCGAAAGACTGTAGGCCAGCACCGAGATCGCCAGGATCCAGGGGAATCGCTTCTGTACGAAGGCGTGCACGAGGCCGGCCAGGGCCAGCGGCGCCACGGCTCCAAAAGTAAGTAGAAGAGGCCAGCGGAAGAGGATCGAGTACCGACTGAAGAAGTAAAAATCCTCGTTGTTGGGAATCTCGAATGATCCCCAGAAATAACCGATTTTCGAGAGAAGGAGCACCATGGCCTGACCAGGCGCCTTCGCGATCCAGGCGAGGCCGCGGACAAACCAGTAATCGGATACTTCCGAGGGTTTGAGCGGCCGTCCGAGTGCCTCTTCGGCAAGGCGCGTCGCGTCCCGTACGCCGCCGTACCATGTGGGGCGGAACTCTGGCGCCAACGCCGCCATGCCATCGGCCGAAGGATTGTTGCCGAGGTAGAAATTGAGCCCCCCCTGGGAGGCGATGGGCACGAAGTCCTCACCCACCGCGTAGTTTCGAATCGTCACGACTCCGATCGGGAGCGCGGTACCGGCCAGGTACAGGCCGAGCGTCGCCGCCCAGACGGTGCGGCCAAGCCGCCGCTGGCGCATCAGGAGCAGCAGAAGGAAGATCGGAGCCAGGATCAGAAAATTCGGCCGGGTGATGGCCGCGAGCCCCAGCACCAGACCGGCCAGGAATGTCGAGACGAGGGCCCCCGGTCGTCCTTCGGCTTCGACGACCGCCAGGACCCGTTCCAGCGCCAGGAGACCCAGGAATGTCTCGAGTACGACGAGAAGCAATTCGGCCTCGTAGTAAACGCTCGTCCCTAGGAACGCCGCCATGAGGCCCGCGACAAAACCGGTTACCGGACCGAACAGCCGGGTGGCGATTCGGCCGACCAGAACGCACGACGCGGCCCCGATGGCGGCCTGCACGAGGCGAATGACCCAGTAGGAGTGATCCGAGACGAAGTAGACCGCGGCGAGAAAGTAGGCGTAGAGCGGTGCGCGGAAGAAGACCTCGGCGCCGACCCAATCGCCTCGCGCGATCTGGACGGCCCACCGGTCATGGTAGAGCGCATCCATCTGCGGATCGGCGAAAAACGGGTTGTGCTGGTATCCGATCAGGTAGATGAGCCGGATCAGGATCGCGGTCAGAAAGATTGGCGGCCCGATCCGACCCGGCCGAAAGCCGGGGCTTCTTTCCGGCTTCTCGAGCCCTCTGCTAGCATCGCCGACCATGATCGAGTCCAGCGGTGTCATGGCATCAGCCCGGCCGGGCCACCGGGAGCGGCTCGTCGTGGAACGGGGGTGCTGGACGCTTCTCTGGCAGGCACTTCCCGGGATCCGCGCCGGCCTCTCGGGGCGTCAAGTCCTCACCCGGCCGGACCTTGCCCCGTCGGACAGGGAACCCACCGCTCACATCGACCAGGTTCACGGCTGTGATGTGGTGGTGGCGCAAGGCGAAGGATCTGCCGGTCCGGCCGACGGACTCGTGACGGCGCAGGGCGACCTGCGCCTCGTCATCCGCGTGGCTGATTGCCTGCCGGTCCTTCTGGCCGTCCCGGGCGGCGTGGCAGCCGTCCACGCCGGCTGGCGTGGCGCCGCGGGCGGCATCACAGGTCGGGCTCTCGGGAGACTCCTCGAGGAGTCCGGCGGAACGGCGGAGGAGGTCGTGGCCTGGATCGGCCCCGCCATCGGCGTCTGTTGTTTCGAGGTCGGGCCAGAAGTCGCCTCGGCATTTCCGGCGGCGGTTCGTCGTGCCGGACCCCGCCGTGACCATGTCAACCTGGCCGCGGCCGTCGCCGGACAGCTGATTGAGCTCGGGGTGCCCGGAGCGGCCATCGACATCAGTGGCTATTGCACTCGCTGTCATCAGCACCTCTGGCATTCGCATCGGGGTTCCGGCGGTCAGCCCGGCCGCCTGTTGGCCTGGATCACCCGTCCGGGTCAGGACGACTCCAGCGTGGCACGATAGAAATCGACGTAGCGCGGCACCACCCGGTCGATGTCGTACTTGTCGATGGCCGACTGGCGTGAGGCCTCCCCCATCCGCGCGGCCCGATCCCGATCTCCCAGCACTTCGAGGCCCGCCGACACCATGCCGGCGACATCGTCGGGGCCACGCAGATATCCGGTCACCCCGTCGTCAACCACTTCCAGCGGCCCCCCCTGGTTCGTGGCGATCACCGGGACGCCGGCACTCATGGCCTCGAGAGCCGACAGTCCGAAGCTCTCATGATGGCTCGGCAGGAGGAAAAGGTCGGCCGCCGGCAGGATCTCCTCGACGAACTCCTGGTTTCCGAGAAAGAGGACACGGTTGTGAACACCGAGTTGTCGGGCCAGGGCGTCGGCCCGTGCCAGTTCCGGGCCATCACCGACCAGTGCCAGCCGGCACGGAAGCTTCGCCGTGATCCCGGCGAAGACTCGAATGACCGCCTCAATGTTCTTGACGGGTCGGAAATTGGAGATGTGCATGATGATCTTCTCGTCGGCCGGGCCGAGCCGGCAGCGTGCCCGCGGATTATCAACCGGGCGAAACAGTTTCGTGTCGATGAAGTTCGGGATCACCGTGATCGGGCGTTCCATCGGAAATTTTTCGTCCGTCTGCCGCTTCAGCCACTCGGAGACGGCAGTCACCCCGTTCGATCGCTCGATGGAGAATCGGGTGAGGCGATGGAATGACGGAAGCACCCCGACCAGCGTGATGTCGGTGCCGTGGAGTGTCGTGACGGTGGTGATCTTGCGCGGCTTCAACATTTCCTGGGCCAGGAAGGCCGACACGGCGTGCGGGATGGCGTAGTGGACATGCAGAATGTCCAGGCCATATTGCAGCGCGACGTCGTGCATGCGGGTCGCCAGCGACACTTCGTAGGGTGGATACTGGAAAAGCGGATAGGCCTCGGGCACGACCTCGTGAAAGTAGATGTTCTCGACGAAGCCGCGCAGTCGAATCGGCAGCGCCGAGGTGATGAAATGCACCTCATGCCCGAGGCCGGCCAGCCTCTTTCCCAGCTCGGTGGCCATGATGCCGCTGCCGCCGGCCGTGGGATAGCAGGTGATACCGATCTTCATGGCCCGACCTTCGTAAAGAGTGCTCTTATGTCCGCGATTCCGAACGGCTCGCGGAGATCGAACGGCTCGCCGTATCTCACCCCGATCCGATTTCCGTAGTGACGAAAGCGGGCCGCCACATCGTCGAAGAAGCCCGGTTCCGAGATTGGCGTCACCCGTGGGTCGTCCTTCTCACGAAAGAACTGGCTTTGAAAACAGGAGGCGGCCCGGACGCGTTGATCCCAGGTGTCGGTGATGTCGATGATGAGTCGAGGCTCAAAAACGACGCGACCCATGTAGAAGAGAATCGACATCGGCCGAAAAGGAGCGCCGTCGGCCTCGAAACCGGAAAGGCCGGCCACAAAAGTGGCGCGTTCGACGAGATGCGCCGCCTCGACATGGTCGGGGTGGTGATCATGCTCGCTGGAGGTCAGGACCAGGGCGGGACGATGGCGGCGGATCGCCTCGACGACGGTCCGAAGCTGGCTTCCATTCCGCGAATCGACGCCCAGGTCGGGAAAACCAAGGTTCATCCGACAATGCGCGCCCAGTTCAAGGCGGGCGGCCTCCGCTTCGGCCAGCCGGATTTCCGGCGTGCCCCGGGTTCCGCGATCGCCACGGGTCAGGTCGAGGAGGCCGACGCGATACCCCGCGTCGGTCAGCTTGATCAGGGTTCCGCCGCAACAAAGTTCCAGGTCGTCCGGATGGGGTGCGAAGGCCAGGACATCCATGTGTTCAGACGGCGACAAGATGGTGTCCCCTTTCCCCCTGGAACAAGCCGGTGACATGCGTCCGGATCGCGGCATCGACGGCCGGAGCGGCGCCCAGCAGTTCGACCGCCAGGGCGGAGAGTTCACGTTCCTGGAGCCGGGTTCTCGGGCGCAGAAATTCGGCCAGTCCCGAAAGACCCGGTCGCGCCGCCTCCTCTTTCTGACGAACCTTCTTGTAGGCCCCTTCAGGAAATCTTTCAAACTGGTAGAGCGCTTTCTCCCGGGCCGAATCGAGGATCTGGATCAGGCTGGCATCAAGAAGCTGCGAAGGCTCCCGCAGTTCCTCGAAGAGCTGCTTGAGACCGACCCGCGTCGATTCGATACGGGCTCGAAGATCCGGGGGTAACCGGCCGTCGAGCCAGGCGTGAAGTGTCGCCACCGGATCGGCCAGAAGTTTGGCGGCACCCTCCGGAGCCTCGCCCATGATCGGTCCGGCCGGGCCTGGAACGAGAGTGCACATGGCACGGTCGACCACGATCGGGCGGGGCACGCCGAGTCGCTCATAGGCCGGCGCCAGTTGTGTCAGGTACTGAAGTTCGGCCGGGCCGGCCACGTGGGCCACGGTCGGAAAAACAACATCATTGACCAGCGGCCGCAGCACGACATTCGGCGACAGGTGCGACGGGTGCGTCGTGATCAGTTGCCGCGCCTGTGCCCGCGCGAGAACCGGGTCGAGCCGCAGGCGGCGCCTCTCCGGCGTGAGGAACAGGGCAAAGGCGGCCGCGTCGGCCGTGATCGGCGGCTCATAGCCGGCCCTTCGTTGCCGTTCGCCCGCGGCGCAAACGTCATCGCGAATCGCATCCGAATCATCCAGGTAACGCGAAAAGAGGCCGGCAGCCGCGCGGCGCAACTCAGGCCAGCGGGCATCAACCACGACGAGGCCCCGGTGGCCATACCAACGCAGTGCCTCAGTGGTGTGCCACTCACCAAAATCGCGCGGTTCCCCGGCGGTTCGGTCGGCGAGCCAGGTGTCGAACCACTCACCCAGGCCCGCACCCACCCCGGGCGCCAGTGCGTCAAGAATCACCGGCGTCGGAATGTCGCCCACCCACCCGCGCGCCACGCGCGAGGAAGCCGGCAGCGAAAATCGAAGCAGCTTGAGATCGGGACGGGCCAGCGTGCCATGCGCGACCTCGTCGAAATCGGCATCGTCGGCCGCGTTCCAGTACACAGGTACGACCGGCCGGCCAAGGGTGACGGTCAGATGCTCGGCCAGGGTCACCGCCGTCCCGATCTTGAGGCGGGTGTACAACGGACCGCCCAGGAGTCCAGGCTGCTGTCCCGTCAGAACCGCCAGTGCCTCCCCCGCCGCGAGTTGCTCCACCGCGCGGAGCGACGGCGCGGGCGCCCCGAGTCGTCGATGCGTCACCCGGAGCGTCGCGACCAGTTCATCCGGGAGGCGGCGGACCGGCCGTTCCGCGAGGACCCTGGACCAGTCGGCCGGCCGCTCGGGTCTTGCGAGGATGTCGAGATCGGCCGGAAGCCGCCCGGCCGCATGATCTCGAAAGAATGCCCCGTAGCCGGGCGTGGACTCGAGCGGCAGGATCATGTGGCCCGCCTGGCCAGGATGATCAACCTCGAAGATCGCTCCTGGTCGAAGGCGTGACCTTCGTAATCACCCAGGCGTACGAGATCCACCCAGCCCGATGATTCGATTTCGGCGTCCAGTTCGGCGAGTTGATAAATCCGGACCTCCTCCCGCATCTGGTCAACCAGGTTGGTTTCTTCAAAGACGTCGATGCTTTTGACCAGGCGATCGCCTCTCGAGTCCGTTTCGACGCGGCGCCGCTCGACGACCTCGTAGCGACCGACAAAGCGGGTACTTTCCGGAGCGAGGCCGGCCAGCGTGCGGACAGGATTGAAGTAGTCGACGGCCAGGAGTCCCCCCGGCCGCACCACTCGCGCGGCCTCGGTCAACACCCGGCGATTCTCGGCCGCATCGGCGAAGTAGCCGAACGTCGTGAACATGCTCAGCGCCGAGCCGAACGAAGCATCGGCGAACGGGAGTTGCCGCATGTCCCCACGAACAACTTTTCCCGCCGGTCGGATCACCGCTTCGCGCAGGAGGTGGCTGGAAAGATCCAGTCCGAACGCAAGGAGTCCGTCCCGTTCCAGCGCGGCCATATGGCGCCCGGTTCCGCAGCCGATATCCAGTACCGGTCCGACCATCCCCCGCGACAGGAGCATGCTGACAGCTGCCCGGGCCTCGTCCTCGTCCCGATGCTGATAGATCTCCGAATAGAGCGGCCCAAACGCGCTCTCGAACCAGGCGGGGGGACCGGCAGGATCCACCATGCGACTGGCGGTCACTCCGCGCGCCGGACGATCGGGATCGGTCCGGTCGGCCGGGGCATGGCCGCCAGGATCTTGTCGGCGATGTTCCGAAACGCCTGGCCCACCGGACTGCCGGGCTGGCTGACGGTGATCGGTACGCCACGATCTCCCCCCTCTCGAGCTGCCGGGTCGAACGGGATGTCGCCGAGATACGGCACATCGTAGTGCCGGCAGGCCTCCTGCACAGTGCCACTCCGGAAAAACTCGGACTTCTGGCCGCAGTGCGGGCAGAGGAACTGGCTCATGTTTTCCACCATTCCCAGGATCGGAGTCGACACTTTTCGGAACATCGCCAGTCCCTTGATCGTGTCGGCGAGCGCAACCGCCTGGGGAGTTGAAACGAGGATTGCCCCGGCCAGCGGCACCTTCTGGGTCATCGTGAGCTGGGCATCTCCCGTGCCGGGGGGCATGTCGACGAGAAGGAAATCGAGATCACCCCAATCGACCTGGTTCATCATCTGGTCCAGTGCCTGCATGACCATCGGTCCGCGCCAGATGACCGCCTGCTCCGGATCGACGAGGAAGCCAAGCGACATGAGCTTGACGCCATGCTCTTCGGGAGGCTGAATCCGATTGTTCCGGATCGTTGGCGGTTTCGAAACGCCGAACATGATCGGAATGTCAGGTCCGTAGACATCCGCATCCAGGATACCGACCCTTTTGCCAGAGCGGGCCAGGCAGACGGCCAGGTTAACCGTGACGGTCGACTTGCCGACCCCTCCCTTGCCGCTGGACACCACGATGACGTGGCGCACCCCGGCCAGGCTCATTCAATGACCGTTTTCAGCCGCCGATCATATTCGGCCCGGGGATATGCCCCCACCACCTGGTCCACGACGTTGCCGTTCTTGAAGAACAGAATTGTCGGAATGCTTCGGATGGAATACTTCATCGACAAGTTCGGGTTGCTGTCGATGTCAACTTTCACAACTTTCACCTTGCCGGCGTAGTTGTCGGCCAGATCTTCGATGATCGGCCCGATCTGCTTGCACGGGCCGCACCAGACGGCCCAGAAGTCGACCATCACGGGTGTTTCCGATTTCAGCACTTCAGTTTCGAAGGTAGCTTCAGTCACTTCCAGGGCTTTGACAGACATGGACTCCTCGGTAGTCAGTTATCGGTGGATCAGGGAAGATCAGGCGGCGGACGACCGCCGCCGCCATCATCGATGACGGGCGTGTCTTCCGTGCCGCCGAAGATTAGAAACGCACCACCCACCACGGCGGCCCCCGCCGCGACCAGGAGCAACGGATTGGATCCCGGCTTGTCGATTTCGATGCGGGCAACGTCCCGAAGCGGCAGGACGACCTCGCGGTACTGGCTGCGGGACTCGACGCGCTCATCCTCCCCCCGGCCAACCACCCGGCTCTGCACGTCCCGAACGGTGCCGGAAACATTCAGACCATCGGATGTGAGCGTAATGAACTCGAGTTCCTCCCCCGAGACAGCGGTCACATAGTAAACGTCCCGCTCCGGCGGGGTGGTCAACTCGCTTAGTGGAACGAGAGAACGTCCACCGGCACAACCAGTTACGAGCAGGGCCAGGATGGCCCCGAAGCGTCGAATCACCTTTGTCATGAAATTTACCTCGGCAAGCCCAACGCCATGAGACTAACAAACCTGGGAGGGGATTCAAACCGGGAGGGGCGGGAGCCAGATCGGTCCGGGGGCACCTTCAGCCGGCTGGTCCACGAATCAGACGGCGGGGGCCGAATTACGTCCCGGGGAGCGGGGAGGATCGACCGAAGAAATGAATGGTGAGGCGCCAACTCCCCGCGGAGGTGTCCATGACGACAACCTCTTTGCGGCCGGCGATTCGTCGCTAAGGAGGCTAAACCCGAATCGCCGACTGTCGGTGCCCAGCAAAGGCTCACCACGGACAGGCTCCGTGCGTGCCGACGCCTCACTGCAATTCAATATAAGAACGAATTCCTCCGGCGTCAACGCCGCTTCCCCATGTTTCCGTTCAAATAGAGGCGGCGAAGGCGATCCAGTTCACCCAAAGCCTCGATCGGCGTCAGAGTTTCCGGGTTGAGCCGGACCAGTTCGGCCAGAACCTCCTCCCCCGGCGGCTCGAACAGGTCAAGCTGAGGTTTTGCCTCCTCGTTCACACTGTCCTCCACCCGGTCAAGGCGGCCCGCCTCCAGGTGCTCCAGCACCTCGCGGGCGCGGGCGAGGACGGCCTCGGGCAGACCGGCCAAACGTGCCACCTGGATGCCGTACGAGCGATCCGCGGCACCGGCCACGATCTTGTGCAGGAAGTGAACCTGATCGTTCCATTCCCGCACCTGCACGTTCAGGTTGACGACCCGCGGTAAATCGCGCGCCAGGTGGGTCAATTCATGATAGTGCGTGGCGAACAGCGTGCGCGGACGTCCGGGGGTTCCCTCGTGAAGGTACTCGGTCACGGCCCAGGCGATCGACAGCCCGTCAAACGTGGAGGTCCCCCGCCCAACTTCATCCAGCACCACCAGGCTCCGGTCCGTGGCATTGCGAAGGATCGCGGCGGTTTCCTGCATTTCGACCATGAAGGTCGAACGCCCGCGGGCAATCGAGTCGCTGGCACCGATCCGGGTGAAGATGCGGTCGACGATCCCGATGGTCGCAGCCGATGCCGGTACGAACGACCCGACCTGGGCCATGAGGACGATCAGTGCCGTCTGTCGGAGATAGGTTGACTTTCCGGCCATGTTGGGACCGGTGATGAGGAGGATCTGTCGCTCGCCGTCATCCATGTCAATGTCGTTGGGGACGAACTGTCCCGACGGTAGAAGGCGGGCCACCACGGGGTGGCGACCGTCCCGGATTCGGAGCATCGGGCGATCAACCATCGTAGGCCGGACGAAGCTCTGTTCGCGGGCCGCCGTGGCCAGGGCCAGCAGCGCATCCAGCTCGGCCAGGGCCGCCGCGGTGGCACGAATGGCCACGGCCTCCGCCACGACTTCTTCGCGCAGAGCGCGGAACAGTTCGCTCTCGAGTTTCCGGATCCGATCCTCGGCGCCAAGAACACGGGCCTCCTGCTCCTTGAGGTCGGGCGTGACGTAGCGTTCGGCGTTCACCAGGGTCTGCTTGCGAATGTAATCGTCCGGCACGAGGCCCTTGTGCGTATTGGTGATTTCCAGGTAGTAGCCGAACACCTTGTTGAAGCCGACCTTGAGAGACGGAATGCCCGTTCGCTCCCGCTCACGACTCTGAAGTGCGGCGATCCACTCCTTGCCGGAGAGATTACCTCGGCGGAGTTCGTCCAGCTCCGGGTGGAAGCCATCCCGGAAGACTCCGCCATCGGCGATCGTGGCCGGGGGGTCATCGATCAGCGCCCCGAGAAGCCGCCTTCCCAGGTCCGACAGGTCGGTGATATCGGCGGCCAGAAGCGCCAGGCGCTCCGCCTGGAAGACGCCCCCCACCCGGCGCAGGTCGACCGTGCGAACCGAAGTCTGACCGATTGCCGAGAGGTCCCGCGGGCTGGCCTTGCCGCAGGCGGCCCGGCCCAGAAGCCGTTCCAGGTCGTGAGCGGCGCCGAGGAGGTCGGCCAGTTCGTCCGCAATCACGGTTCGGGCGATGAAATCGGCCAGGGCATCATGGCGCGCCTCGATGGCCGGGCGGTCGAGCAATGGCTGCTCCAGCCAGGAACGCAACCGCCGCCCCCCGGGTGCCGTCCGCGTCCGGTCGAGGATATGCAGCAGCGATGTATCCGGGCCGTCGAACGCCGGTTTCAGAATCTCGAGATTTCGGCGGGTCGCCTCGTCCAGGAACATGGTGCTGCCGGTATCGATCCGCCGGACGCTGGTCAGGTGCCGCAGTTCGTTGTGCCGGACCTCCTTCAAATATCGGAGGAGCGCCCCCGCCGCGCCGAGGGCCGGTCCGGACACCTCGAGGCCAAGCCCCTCGAGACCATGAAGACCGAAGTGAGCCTCGAGGGTCGACTGTCCTTCCGCCAGCGCGAATTGCCAGCCGGGGCGGCGGGTCAGGAGACGCTCGTCCAGCGCTGCCGAAAGCTCCGGAGTCGGCTCCCACTCCTCGGCCAGCAGGACTTCCCGGGGCTCGAACCGCTCGAGGTACTCCGACAATCGTTCGATCGGGGCTTCATCCACGGCGAACTCACCCGTCGAGACATCGGCCACCGCCACACCGACCATTCCCTTGATGACCGCCACCGACAGGAGAAAGTTGTTCTCCCGTTCGGTCAGAAGTCCCTCGGCCAGCGCCGTGCCCGGCGTCACGACTTCGGTCACGGCCCGGTCGACGAGTCCCTTGGCCTGAGCCGCGTCTCCGACCTGATCGCAAACCACCACGCGATGACCGGCCCGGATCAATCGTGCGATGTAGCGCTCCGAGGCATGCCACGGCACGCCGGCCATCGGAACGGGGTTCTCGCTGTTTCGGTCGCGGGTGGTGAGAGTCAGTCCGAGGACACGCGAGGCCGTGACGGCGTCCTCGAAAAACATCTCGTAGAAATCGCCCATCCGGAAAAAGAGGATGGCGTCGGGATTCGCGTCCTTGATCCCACGGTACTGACGCATCATCGGCGTCAGTTTTTCGAGCGTCACACTCACGGCTCGACCAGCGAGTACCGCAATCCCAGCAAGGCCGACACATCCAGGCCGGCCTTGTCGGCCGCCAGGCGGTCGGGGTATCGGCCGAAACGGACATGGTAGAGCCCATCGGAGCCGGTTCCTCGCTCCGCCATCACTTCCGGATACCCGCGCGCCTCCAGGTCCATGACCAGCTTTCTCGCATTCTCGACCGAGGAGAAAGCCCCGACTTGAACCCGCCAGGCGGCCGCCCCATCCGCCGCCCGGGACTCGCCCGGCGCAGGGGAGTCCCGAACCGCGGGGGCTGCCCGGCCGTCGGTGGAAGTTCGGTCGACATCCGGTGGCGCCCCACCGTTCGGAGGCCCACCGGACCCCGCACGCGCGCCGGGAGGACCCACCGAGGCCGACACTTCCTGCAGCCGCGTCCACTCGCGGGCCATGGCCGCCTCGCTCGACGTCGGGCGGAGCCGGAGCAGATCCGCATACAGGGCCGCGGCCTCGCGCCGATCTCCCAACTTCTCACGGCACAAGGCCTCGGCCAGCATGGCCGCCGCTCCGAGATTGGCGTCGGTTCGAAGGCGGGTGAAGGATCGCGCCGCGCCGGCCGGATCCCCGCTGACAAGAAGAAGCTCACCCAGCGCATAGATGGCCCGACTCTCCCACGCCGAGCCGGCTTTGTCGCCGATGACGGCCTCAAAGGCCCGACGCGCGTCCTTCGACTCGCGCAGTGCCATCAATGCGCGGCCAAGCCAGAAGCGCGCCTCGACTCGCACGGCGGCGTCCCCGCGTCGATCGCGCGCCGATTCGAAAAAATCGAGCGCCTCACGATAATCGCCGGAAGTGTAATGGAACCGCCCGAGACGAATTTCGACTTCGGCGGCGCGACGATCCCTGCGACCGCCGGCATCCAGGAATTGTTGAAGGTAGCGGACGTAGTCGTGGCCCGATGTCGATAGAAGTGCCAGCTGGTAGAGCGCCTCGCGATCTTCTCCCCTGGTCAGGATCTCTTCATAGGCTTCGCGGGCCGCCTCGGTCTGACCGGCATCCAGAAGAGACCTGGCCTGTTTCAAGTCGGCGAAGGCGGGAGCAAAGGAAATCAGGATGGCCGCGGTTGAAAGGACGAGACATCTCATGGCGATGAGTGAGTCGCACCGGGGACCGGGGCGCCATCGGAGTTCGCCGGGAGGGCATCGCCAAACAACGTGACTCCCTGGGTCCCGTGAATGGCGACGGTGCGGGTCGTGCCGATCCATTCGACCGGCCCCGGCAGGACCACCGGTTTGAACGTGCGGCTCTTGCCGATCAGGTGATCGGGATGCCGCGGCGCCACCGCCTCGATCAGCACCTCCTCGGTGGCCCCCATGCGCGCCTGGCTGATTTTCACCGTGATAGCCCGCTGCCGGGCGATGATCTTCTGGAGTCGCGCGTCGGCAACCGCGCGGGGCACCGCCCCGGGCATGGCAGAGGCCCGCGTTCCCCGCCGCTCCGAGTAGACGAACATGAAGGCCGAGTCGAAGCGAATTTCATCCATGGCGGAAACGGTGGCCTCGAAGTCCTCGTCGGTCTCCCCCGGGAATCCGACGATGATGTCGGTTGTCAGGGCGAGGCCCGGCATCAGATCACGCCCACGGGCCACTATCCGGTCATACGAGGCCCGGGTGTACCCACGCCTCATGAGCGCAAGAATCCGGTCGGAGCCGGACTGGATCGGCAGCTGCAGCGTTTCGCATACCTTGTCGGCCCCGGCCATCGCGGTCAGCATCCGCTCATCCGTGTTGATCGGGTGACTGGTCGTGAATCGGATTCTCTCCAGCCCCGACACACGGTTCACCTCGGTCAGAACATCCGCAAATCGCCACTTGCCGTCGCGCCACGAGTTGATGTTCTGGCCAAGCAGCGTGATTTCCTTGACGCCCCGCGACACCAGATCCTCGGCTTCGCGCAGGATCATTCCCATGGCCTTGTAACGTTCCTTGCCGCGCGTGTAGGGGACGATGCAGTAAGAGCAGGACTTGTTGCACCCCTCCATGATCGAGAGGAATGTCTTGAGCTCGCCCGGGGCGAGGCGGGGGCGCTCGATCTCCGTGAATCGCTGGCCAAAGGAAAGATCGATCTGTGGCTGGCCGGTCCTCCTGCGCTCCTTGAGCAGCTCGAAAACCTTGCCGTAGGCCCCCGTGCCGACGACCAGGTCGACATGCTTCGCCCGCTCGAGAATCTCGCCGCCGAGCCGTTGGGCCATGCACCCGGTGACGCCAAGAAGCGCGCCGTTCCGACTGGTGACCCGCTTCAACTCCCCCAGCCGCCCGAAAACCCGCTCCTCCGCGTTCTCCCGGACAGCACAGGTATTTACCAGGATGATGTCGGCCTCCTCCGGCGAGGCCACGACATGACACCCTTCCAGCTTGAACCGGCCCGCCAGCACCGCCGAATCATTGACGTTCATCTGGCAGCCATACGTTTCGAGATAGACGGCTTTTTTCATGGAGGATGGGAGTTTAGCGGAGCGATAC